>Ga0268262_10001692_pt1 | contig 26812 bp, 19 predicted proteins | sample TergutNc150P3_FD_190354 | JGI IMG/M metagenome (GOLD analysis project Ga0268262, IMG submission 190354) | Nasutitermes corniger P3 segment gut microbial community from laboratory colony in Florida, USA - Nc150 P3 (SPAdes) (version 2) | ecosystem: Host-associated > Arthropoda: Insects >... | reverse complement strand
CGTCCATTCCGTCGACGGCGTCCGGCTTCCAGACGGTAAACATCCGGACAAAATCGGGCATGTCCTCGAAAACGGACTTCAGCATGTTTTCATACTCCGTGCGCCGCGACGTCGGCTCCAGGTTTTCATAAAAATTCATTTCGTTCGAAATCGTCTGCAGCACCTGTATGTAGCCGCCTATACGGCCATCCCAGTACTGGGCGCGCTGGCGCGCCAGATACATGGTCTTCTGCTTGGCAAGGCCCATGGCTATATTGGTTGCCTGATTCAGCTGGATTACGGCAATGCTGCCCGCCACGACCGCCACAATGGCGATCATCATAATGCTCAGCCTGATTTTTATCTTCATTTTGTTTCTCCTCTACCTTTTAGGTAAAATTCGTTCCCCGCCTACTTCTTTTATTTTCTTTTTTCTTTTGTTTTTTTCATATTAATGGTATATTTTGTCATTTTTGTGAGGAATTTGCAAGGCGTTTAGTAAAAATTATTTTGCGTTTATGCTGTTTATGGTAAAAGGCCTGTATAAAATTGCCTGAAAACCGTTGTCCAAAAGCATTTTTTCTTTCTGTAAAGCGTTTGGTAATGCCCATGCCCAGGTTCGTAACCTCGATTTGGTGGTCGTTTCCCGTCATAAACCGGGTATAATCCTCAAAAAGCCTGGCTGAATCGTGGATCATTGAAAAAGTGTGAAGTTGATATAATTTAACGCGGGGCTTCTAAGACACCTATTTTATCTTTTAATATTCTCTATGTACGAGGATTGGATTTTATCTACAGCTTCTCTCACTTCCCCGCTGTACCTTGCAATAGCATCTGTGAGGTTATCCGGCAAGACATCATCCGGTTTTAAAAGTTCATAAACCGCAGTTTCAAAAACCTTTGCTAATTGAACTAATGTGTTTGCGCGGGCAAACTTCTGACATGTTTCAATATCACTGATGGTGTTTTTTGTAACGCCTGCCTTATCAGCCAATTCTTGCTGACTCCAACCCCTATTTCTTCGTAGGATTCTTACATTATATCCAAAAGTATTCTTCAGGTCCTGTTCTGTATCCATGTTTCAATTTTATGAAGATAGGTTGGCTTGACTGATTGTTCAACAAACTATAAAATTATTGAATAATCTTAAAGTTGTATTCGATCTTTGGAGTATTTTATGCCCCAAGAACAGCAAATCTTTGGTCTTGAACCTATAAAGCCTATAAAGGGTTTTCCGGAACTTCATTGGCTGGGCAAGCAGCCATATACCTCCACCCAGTACTTCCCCGCCCAACTTAAAGAACGATATGGCGAAGAACAGGATGGCTGGATAAATAAGCTGTATTGGGGCGATAACCTCCAGGTAATGAGCCATCTAATAAAGGAATTTCGGGGAAAAATTGACCTTATTTACATTGATCCACCCTTTGATGAAAAAGCCGACTATAAAAAAAAGATAGAAGTTCGCGGTCGGGAAATAAAAAGCGATTCTACATCTTTTGAAGAAAAACAATACGGGGATATTTGGACCAATGATGCATATCAACAATTCATGTATGAACGGCTCATTTTAATGAAAGAATTGTTATCGCCCAAAGGAAGCATTTATCTTCATTGCGATTGGCACAAGAGCCATTATTTACGAATGTTGATGGATGAAGTCTTTGGACCGGATAATTTCAGAAATGAAATTGTCTGGTGCTATGCAACCGGGGGTGCAAGCAAAGAATTTTTTGGCCGAAAGCATGATACCATTTTGTATTATAGAAACAATCAAAAGAATTATACTTTTAATCCACAGCTTATTAAAGAAAAGCGAACCGAAAAATCTCTTAAAAGGGCACAAAACCAGAAAGGTGCAAGAATTGCTCTTGATAATGAACTGAAATTACCAACAGATGTTTGGAGTGACATAAATGCATTAAATCCAATGGAAGTCGAAAGAGAAGATTACCCTACACAAAAACCTGCGGCATTGTTGGAAAAAATCCTTTTAGCGTCTACCAACCAGGGTGACCTTGTCTTTGATTGTTTCATGGGCAGCGGCACTACTCAGGCTGTTGCCATGAAACTTGGATTACGTTTTATCGGTGCAGACATCAATCTTGGCGCTATTCAAACCGCTACAAAACGTTTATTGGGTATAAAAAAGGAACTCGACAGTTCACTTGAATCTGAAGATAAAAAATACACCAGCTTTGAAGTGTATAATGTCAATAACTACGACTTTTTCCGCAACCCACTGGAGGCTCAAGACCTGCTCATAGAAGCCCTGGAAATACAAAAGTTTGACAAAAATTCCATCTACGACGGCGAGAAGGACGGGCGGATGGTAAAAATTATGCCGATAAACCGCATTGCAAGCAAGGCCGATATTTCTTCCTTTGCTTCCATGCTGCCGTATAAGGTATTTGAAAAGCGAAAAAACGGTAATCCAAATGAGCCTGTTGAAAAATTTAGTATCGTTTGCATGGGACATGAACCAGATTTAAAGGCGGAATTGCAAAAAGAGCTTGCAAATTATAAAGTCGACATTGAGATTGTAGACATACTTCGCGATAAATCCATGCTGGAGTTAAAACGGGAAGCTGAAGCAGATGTACAATGCAAAGGCGATAAACTCATTATTAAAAAATTCTATCCCATGAACCTTATGCAAAAGCTCAGTCTTGATAAAAAAACTGTTTCCGACTGGAAAGAACTGGTAGACTCCGTAATGATAGACTTCAACTACGCAGGCGCTGAAATGGAGCCTTCGGTAATAGATATACCCGGAAAAAACAAATTCGTTAAAGGTGAATACGATATTCCAAAAGATGCCGGACGGATCAAGGTAAAAATTACCGATCTTCTTTCTGAATCGCTTGAAGTTATTCTGGAATAAATATGAGCAAGAGAATCAAAGAAACCTACAGCGAAGATTTTGCGTTTTACCAACAGCTTTGGTACTTTTACCAAAATGCCAGAGGGAAAATCCGTACCAGGTATAATCCCCTTACCAAAAAATTCCTTGATTATAATGACAGTGAAAAAAACCCCAATGCTTTTTTAAGGTTACCGCAATTTGAAGCCCTTGAAATGTACATTTTTATTAAAGAATTTCTTGATAACCGACAGGTAATTGAAATCTTTGAACAATGGGTAAAACAGACGGGTGATTTTTCAGAGCGTTCTTACTATTTCAAAGAGCGGCTTGGATTGTTTACACCGGAAATAGAGAAACAGACATCCATAATTTTTAAGCAAATGGAAAAGTACCGGACAGATTATCCAAATTATATTTACGCCTTGACCATGGGGCTTGGAAAAACTATTCTAATGGCAACTTGTATTTTCTACGAATTTTTGCTGTCAAATAAATACCCCAAAGATACCAGATATTGCCATAATGCCCTTGTTTTTGCCCCTGATAAAACAGTTCTTCAGTCACTTAGAGAAATTGTAACATTTGACAAAACAAAAGTAGTACCACCTGAATATGCTTCTGTGCTGGATGCCAATATCAAGATACATTTCCTTGATGACACCAGTACATCGCTCAATACGATTGATAATTCCAATCTTAACATAGTAATTTCTAACAACCAAAAGATCATTGTTAAACAAAGCCATAAGGAACAAACGCCGGCAGATAAGATTTTTCAACCCACCCTGCTTTCTTCGGTTAATGACGATGAGGATCTGGTCGAAGCAGAAGACTTGCTTATAAACAAGCGGTTTCACAAACTTTGCCGCTTGCCGCAAATTGGCATTTACGTTGACGAAGCGCACCATCTTTTTGGTTCAAACCTTGATAAAGAGCTGCACAGCAATAAAGAAACAAGCCTCCGCATGACCATTAATATGCTTGCCGAAAGGCTCAAAACGAAGGGGACAAATGTAGTCGCCTGTTATAACTATACCGGAACACCTTATGTAGAAAAACAAGTCCTGCCGGAAGTTGTATATGCTTATGGATTACGGGAATCCATTAATGCCGGCTTCCTGAAAGAAGCTGATGTTAAGGGTTTTGATAATGTAAAAGACATTGAATTTTTAAAATCAATTATTAATGGGTATACCGATTCAGAAAACAAAAAGGCTCCCGGTTTTCTTGATATATACAAAAAGCAAACTTTTGAAGGATTACTGCCAAAGCTGGCTATTTATGCCGCCACCATTGACGAGATCAGAAATATTATAAAACCTGCACTGGAAAAACTTTTGTCTGAAAAAGGAATACCACTTTCGAAAATACTCGTCAATGTTGGGGATGGAAATCCTGACCTTACCAGGGATGACGATATTCGTCATTTTAATAATCTGGACGTTATTGGAACCGAAGGGTCACAAAAGCAGTTTATTCTTCTTTGTGAAAAAGGAAAGGAAGGCTGGAACTGCCGCTCGCTTTTTGGGGTAGCTCTTTTCCGTGATTCTTTTTCAAAGGTATTCGTATTGCAAAGTACCATGCGCTGCTTACGACAGATTAAAGCGGACAAGGGTCCGCCAAAGCAGGAAACCGCAACGGTTTATTTGTCACAGGCTAATTATTCCATTCTTGATGCCGAGCTTAACAAGAATTTCAACATGAGCATAAAAGAGCTTACAAACAAAAACAAAAAAGAAAAAAAGCCGTATCAGGTACGAATGGTGCTGCCGCCGCGTAAAATAACTATCAAAGAAAAGCGATATAGTTACACTATTACAAAAAAAGATCGTTTTCCGCCAATTGATTTTGCCATTGATAAAATTGCTGTTGCGCCGTATCAAAGAAAAGTGACTGAAAAGACAAAGATTTCCGGAATAACGCAAGATACAACATCGGTAATAACCGATGTTGTCGATAAAACAATTTTTAGCGCTTATACGCTGGTTGCGGAAATAGCCAGATACTTTCCCGAAGCGGGAGCACTGAAAATTGAGGATATTCTTGAAAAATCAAAAAGCGGTTCCACCAAAATTCTTGAAATTGTAAATGCCTATAATGAAGTTCTTTATGAGCATATTATCCCAAAAATCTTCCATTCTATATATGAGATATCAGGTTCTTCAATGGAAACGGAGAGAGAAATAATACTTCTGAAAAAGCCGGAAGGCATGGAGTATTATGAATTTTATGCTGACCCCGCCCTTGTTGCTTTTGTCGAGGATAAAGAATACCTAGGATATAAAGACAAGAGTTTTCATGCAAATTATTATTGTTTTGATTCCAGACCAGAATATGAGTGTTTTAAGAAGTTTCTTCTTAGCGATAAAGTCGAAAATGTGTATTTTACAGGAATGTTCACTTCACAAAATCAGAGTGGGTTTGCCATACCATACACAGATCCTGACTCACATCGCTACCGTAATTATTATCCTGACTTTTTGATCAAAATGAAAAACGGGGATTATCAGATTATTGAAGTCAAAGGTGATAATAAGCTTGATGATACTATAGTAAAAGCAAAAAAAGAAGCCGCCATTTCAATGGCTATAAACAATGAAATAATTTACAGGATGATTGCCGGAAGTGCTGTAAGTCAAGCGGATGTTGACGATCCTATAAACGATGGTATTCTTCAATATCCTGATACAACGGACGGTTTCGACATGGAAATTGCCGCCGATTCTGGTGAGATACGAGAAAAGGGTTATTGACCCGTTACTCCTCTTGCCTTTCTTTTTCTCCCGGTATATATGGGATAATCCCCTTTTCAAATGCCTGCTCTTGTACTTCCAGCGGCATGTCACGGATATCAACGAAAAACCCGTTTACCTGGACCATCCAAATCATTGGATTATTTTCTATATGCTCCGGTAGCAGCCATTCTGAATGGAAAAAATCAATCTTAAACATTTTCTTTATTTGAGCCGCTTTACCACTGGCTGTGCTTGAAGAAACGCCAAAAGGGGCGACAAGCTCGTTGGACGTTAAATGTATCTTCTGCGTCTTGTCAAAAATGAAATTGTTTGAACCTATGGCATACACTATTCCGGCAGCCCATGTATTAGCGCGCCCTGAAAGCAATGGCGATGAACGCTTGCGGCAGAGTTTTTCCAACAATCCCAGGCATAACCTTTTATAGTCATCGTTAAGTTTTTTATTACAGAATTCAACGATCATTGCAGCAATTTCATTGTATTTGCCTTGCATTTCTTTCGGAATTGCCATATTGATATCTCCTTTACCGATTCGCATATCCAGTATAAATTAAAAACAACCGAGTGAAAAGATCGCGCTGTACAGATTACCCCACCATAAATCCCAAAGCCCTATACCCCTTTAGCCGTCTTCCGTACATCCTTGCCAACACAGGCACTTTCTCATCGACATAATCATAAACCCGTATTTCTTTCTTCCCATAAGAAACGCGGTTAAGGCGTCCGGTATATTGAACTAACATTCCCTTCCACGAAAACGGAAAAACCAGAAACAGGGTATCAAGACTTGGTAAATCAAAACCTTCCCCAAGATATTTACCTGTAGCAAGGATAACCTTGTGTTCATTCGAAGGAGTATTTTGAATTGCTTCCATGATTGTTTTAATCTGTTTTTTCCCAAGGCCGCCTTTTAGCACAAAGAGCGATGAAATGTGTTCTTTCAAAGCGTCTCTCAGAATATCCAGATGTTCAAGTCGTTCACTTAAAACAAGACATTCACGACCTTCACGATTCGCGTCCAGAATATCTTGAATAATCAGTTTGTTCCTGTTTTCGTTCATGTAGAGATTGTGGAAGATATCCTGAATCGCGGGATGTATATTTGATTCAGTTGGCATATTAAATCTGGTAAGACGGGGAAATACTTTCTTTGGATAATATAATCCAATTTATTTTCATCTGTTCGTTTTATAGAAGCGAGAAAACTCCATTGATCAGTGTAGGGTGTCATGTCTCCGTTGAGAAAAAGGCTGTGATTTTTATCCCTTGCAGCTTTCTGCAGAGGGAGAGCAATTAAGTTACCAAAACCGCCTTTAGGCATGGTGTCCTGGTTTGGGAAAAAACGATCAAATGAATCAAGACCGATTTCCGGTCTGGTATCCAGCGTACGTGTCATAAGAAATGAACCAAGCTTTCTTGCTTTAGACGCCGGGATTGGTTTGTCAAAAAAAATCCATATATGGGCGCCGTTGCCTGAACGGGATCGTTCCAGAGAAGCGGGTATTCCTTCCAGTCTGCAGGTATCCATAAACGCCTGCACGTCCTCCTGCCACATTTCTTTGTCAAAATCAATAGCCAGAAAATGGCAGGTTTCATCTGTCAACAAAGGATAAACTCCCATTACGATAGACCCGGTAAGATGATTCCTGATCACATCATCGGTAACCGGTTCAAACGAGCGCTGAGTACAACCGCCGCATTTTGTTCTGGGTTTTTCACAGATACCCCTAACCCATTCATTCCGGCAGACCGGTGAATAGCCGGAATTTTTAGTTTTTTTGCTCTCAAAGCGTTTAACGTAAACATCTTCACGGCCCTTGAACAGAGAACGAAACAGAGCGATTTTGATATCTGCTGGGGAATAGTTGTTTATCTCGATCAGTGATGCCTGGGATGAATCCCCTGAAAGCAGTTTTTGCATTGTTGTCGCGTTGACAGTTTGCTTTCCGAGGGCAGCTCGTGCTTCCTCAAGCCAGTGCTTTTTATCGGCTAATTTTTGCTCTAATTCCGCAATTTCATTTTGTAGGGCTACTACAATGGATGTTTCGTCCATAGTCTATAATGGATAAAAATACTATATAAAACAAGGAGACTGAAAACTTGAAATAATAACTTGAAAATACTATTATTAATCAAGCACAGGAGGAAACAAAATGCCAATGATACGTCCGATATCAGACTTGGAAACTAACTTATCCGAGATTACCAATGCCGTACATGAAACTGCCGAACCTGTCTTTTTAACAAATAATGGCTATGGAGATATAGTAGTAATGAGCATGGAAGCTTGGGAGGAAATGAATTTTGAAAATGAGATTTGCCAAAAACTCACAGAGGCCCAGTTAGAAGCGCGATCAAACCCGAGACGCCTTTCTCATGATGAGGTCTTTGGTCCGCTTCACCAAAAGATTGCTAATTACGAGAGTTCTTCAAAAAATGATTGATATAGTATATCTTCCTTCATTTCAAAAGGATCTTAATGCTATAGTAGACTATATTGTCTGTACGCTGGAAGCACCTCAAGCCGCCTCAAATCTGCTGGATGAACTGGAAAAATCTATCAATGACTTAAAAGTGTTTCCACTTGCTCATCGATTGTATCGCCCCATTAAGCCTCTTACGGTAGAATATCGCGTATTGACAGTGAAAAACTATTTGGTTTTTTATGTTGTTCTTGAAAAGGCTATAGAAATTCATCGAATTATTTACAAAAAGAGAAATTTGTCTCAGTTGATAAAATAAATCTAAGGGAGTTATTGTTGCCAACTAACGCTAAAAATTCGGTCATTACAAAGTTTTAGTACATGAATATCCAGACCCTTCTTCTGCCAACTTGCTAAAGCCCGCTTAATACTTCCATCATAGCCCTGCGGTTCTTGTACTGAAATCTGAAATCCTCAACCAGATCCGATGCGGCTTCTTTTCCGCCTTTAATCTGGGACATCTTTTTCAATAATGAGAGAATTTGTTCATAGTAGTTCCTTCCGATGTTTGTAGCGTATGGAACAATGACTTTTTTGAACATCTCCAGGGTTTTTTCAGGGTAATCGGACGCAAACACCTTATAATATCTTTCGAGGTTATCCATGTAAAGATACTTTTCAACATAATTCAAGAGGCGCTCAGTTTCATTCTCCGCAACCAGAAATTCCGCCACGGAACTGCTGAAACCCTTTCTGCCACTGTTGTAATGAAGGAGAAGTTTCTCCCGTTCATCGGCCCATTCTGTGGGACTGAAAGTTGCTTTATAAATTTGATAGCGTTCTTTACTAAAATACTCCTCAATAAATTTGTATGACAACTTTCTAACAGCGGGTATGTCTTTTTCTTTTTGGGCAATATCCAGGAGCAATCCAAGCCATTTGCCGTTAAAATACTTTTCAGGGTCTTTCCCCTTGGCATCGATAAAATCGTTAATGAGTTTTTTCGCCGTCTTAAAATTCTGTTTTTCAATTTTTTCTTTTACTACTTCCAGGCGGAAAGATTCTATCTGCATGTTTTCATTGATAAGATCCCAGGCTTTCTTCTTCTGGCCGAGGCGCCGGTAAAAGTCAATTTTCCGCTGCAGAATGGTTTCCGCTTCATAGGAAGTCTTGTCTTTTACATCGGCAAGTAATTTGTCCTGCAGGGCAATGAACGCATCGGGATCAACCGTTACCGCAAGGTCTTCAAATAGCCGCAGAAAACCATGATAGAAATCAGTTTTTTCATATTTTTTCTTCTTCATCTCTGCCAAACAGTATTTGAACAATTCTTTTTTATCGATGTGTTCTGTCGTGTCCTGTATTATGTCAAAAGGAACGGATTGGTATTCGAGAGAAAAATACGGTGAAATGTCTTCCCCAACGTCATACAGCCACTGGGAGTATTCCTCAATAACAGCCTTGCAGATGAGTATCGTTTCATCGTATTGTTTCAAACGTACACAGTTTCGGGCTTTGTCAATCCATTGGTCCAAAGCGTCAATATTGAGACATTCCTCGCTATAATAATCATCTTCATCATGGGGTACAGACGCGAGTGCTGTCCGTATGAACTTTGAGTATTTATTGCCTTTGACATTCCCTGCATTCGTCGAGAATTCAAGCAGAATGGCATTGTAAAGTTCGGGATTGTATTTTGCCTGGGTGATGATAAATTCGCGGAGCTTTTCTGCGGAGACACTTTCGATAAGATCTTCCGGCCGCAGCCCATTGGTATTTTCTTCCTTTTCGTCTGCCGCCATTTTTTTTGCAATGGCTTCCTCGATCATGGAGATGTGCTTACAAGGGTAATAATCGCTGGGACACGAACAGGAAAATTTGACGGTTTTTTCCCCATCTGTGGTAATTTTTATAGTGTAAACGCCGTAATTGCCCTGATACTTCGCTTTCCACTGGTTTTCCGCTATTTTGCGAAGTTCAACAATACCTGTACCATACATAAAAAGAGTATATGCCATTGAAACGGCATATACTACCACGATAAGCGACATTAAAACGTCGCTTATCTCCGATTATACCAAAGCCAGTCGATGGGCGATACTGGATTCGAACCAGTGACTCCTACCGTGTGAAGGTAGTACTCTCGCCACTGAGTTAATCGCCCACCGACTGGCTTTTGCTAAAGATACAATGTCTGAATAATTATAGATATCATTAATAAAACCGTCAACGGCTCGAATTGCCTGTCCAAACGATTGCCTGTTTTTAAATTTTCTGATAGCCTGAAAATTCAGAGAACGTCATGTCAAATAAAACACGCGGTTTGGTCGTAATGGAAACAACCGGAAGTGTAGATACATACCTGGAAGCCTATGATGCCTCCCGCAAGTTAATTGATGAAAACGATGACGGGGGCGAAGAGTCTAATGCCAGGCTGGGTCTTTTTATCGAATCAGGCGGAACTTATCTGTATAAGCTGCGTGGTTTTGATGAAAACGAAACCGGTCCTTATAGTATCAGAGCGCTTTTTGAAGCTGCCCCTGCTGATGTCGGGAACACTCAGCGTTCCAGGGCTGTTCTTTTAAAGAATGACGATTCGATCCCTGTTTTGTTCCGTTCTCCCTCCGAGTCAAGATGGTACAGGTACGACTTATCCCACCGAAGCAATTTATTGATAATCCTGACAAAAGGAAATACGGATACATACCTGAAACTTTATGATTCCCAGGGGAAACTTGTTGCAGAAGACGACGATTCCGGGGAGGATGGTAACGCTTCATTATCCGAAAGGCTCGGCCCCGGAACCTACTACATAGAAGTAATGTTGTATAGCAACAAGACTGGCCGTACCACCATTCAGGCTGAAAGCTGGTATAGAGATTGATAATCCTCTATATGTTTTGTTATCTGCCGGTGTGGATCCCTTCGGAAAGGCGGAATCCGGAAGGGGCAAGGTCTTCCCATAAGGAAGGTTCAAGCACGTCTTTGTCGATCCTCAGAAAGAACTGGTGTTCATAGCCGGGTACGGGATGAAGGCTGTTTTGAACGTTCAGGTATGCCGGATTGACGCTCGGAGCTGTAATATCAGGTGAAGGGCGCATCCGTATCATGGTTGTAGGATTTCTGGTAAGTATATCCCAGGCGCGTTCGGAGTCGGAATACAGCCCCTGAGCGCGGGAACGGTAGCTGATGTTACCTGTGCGTTCTGTCAGGGCTTCCAAAACTACCCCTAGATTGTTCTGGGCGACCATTAAACGTTCTACTAGATCAAGCTGGTCTTCGTCATCCGTAGGCGCAATCGGGGGCAAACGGGTTCTGTCGTCCTCGAGAATCTCCAGAAGCCTGTCATAATAGCCCTGAGCGGCGAAATAATTTCCCCGCATATACGACACATTCCCAAGGGCGTAGAGGTTGCGGCGGTTGAAAGGCATCTCCCTGAAAGACGCAAAAAAACGTTCCAACGCGGGCCCCCATTGGCGAAGCTGATAGTGGGCAGCGCCCATGCGGTATTGAATTTCAGGCGGTGCCCAGCCGTTCTGTTCGCTATAGTTGTAATAATCCAGAGCTGTCTGCATGTCCCCGTCTTTTACAAAAAATTCTAAATCGCCAAGGTCGGCATATAACCTGCCGAATTCAGGCGAGGGTGTCAGCAATCTGCGGGATAAGCCGTTTTGGTATACGTTAATTCCCTTGACAAGATTTTCTTCGGCAGGGAAAAATTCCTTTCCGTTAATCAGGATTTCCGCATAACGGCGCAGGGCATTGATATGATACCCGATCCGTTTTGGGCTTTCTTCCTTTGCCGCTTCAAAAGCGCGTACCGCTACTTCAAGCGTAAGCCTTTCGTCCGTAAAATCTTCGAAGTAGTTATAGTATCTGGCGAGATGATAATAGGATTCCGGAAGCATAGGATCCTGCTTGATGGCGCGTATAAGTATCTCCCTGATCCCGCCGATTTGTTCAAGATACTCATTCGGAACGCCGCGGACTTTTTCAAGCCTTTTGTCCAGAAAATAGCCTCCCATTTCGGCCAGGGTGGCGGCGGATATAACCCTTTTTTCGGAGTACATAAAATAGTTTTGGAGGGGCAGCACCTGTCCCAGATTGTCCGTGCGGATAAAATACTTTAGCATCCTTTCCAGCAGAGGATCGGTGCGGCCATAGCGTTCTATCAGCTTGGCGTATGCTTCGCGGGCGTCTTCAAGGCGGTCCTTGTCGTATTCACCCCAGATAAGGTTATTATCCCCCAGGGCAAGAAGGGCTTCCTTGTCCATGGGGAAATAATCCAAAATATTGCGCCTTATTATGTTATCCGCTGTCTGATAATCCCCTATGTAATTTGTTTCCAAATCGGCATATTCCAAAACAGCCGCTTTCTCGGGAATTCCGCGCTTGTTTTTAGAGGCTGTAAAATTAAGCAGTTCTTTGTATTTTTCTTCCGCAAGGGTATATTGCCTTGCGTCTCTGAAGGCCCTGGCGTAAGTGTAAAACCACGGCTTCTTTGGATGTATTCTGTAGGCTTCCAAAAATCGTTCATTTGCCCTGGAATATTCTCCGGCTTCAATCCGGTCAATTCCGAGTTTATATATTTTCTCGGCCTTAATGGGCATATAAATATACCGATAGGAAAGGTACCCGACAGAAAGGACGACCAGGGCAATTGCCATAAAAAGCCTTAAAACAGGAAGGAAGTTGTGAACAAAAATATAAGCGAAACTGGCCTGCTCTGCTTCCAGCTCTTCGCCGGTTCTTTTCTCATAACCTTTTGGAATAGGTATGGTTTTTTCCAGTAATTTCCCTGCCAGGGCGGCGGTTTCGGTGGCGGGCGCTCCTTCTATCAGCAGTCTAATCAAGCGGGACATCTGTTCCGGCACAACGGCTTTTTCAGCAATTAACTCTTCGCAGGCCATTCTCAGGTTCAGGGGGTAAGATGAAAGCGTTTCCTGGAATTGTTCCAGCTCTTCCATGGTAAGGCTTATTTCTTCAACATCATTCGCCCCGCCCTTTGAGGCTTTGCCTTTCTTTCCCGGCTTCTTGCCTTTTCCCGTAGTTTTGTCATCAAAACCGTTGCCTAAATCCGAAATCCCAAAATCTTCCAGGTCGCCGAAGTCATCTATACTGCTGCCTATATCATCAAAGCCATCGCCCAGTGAACCGGAATCCGGACTGAAACGGTCAAAACCATCTTCAGATATGTCTTCCAGTGTCGCTTCAGCGCCGGAATCGGGGGGTTCGCTGCCAAAATCAAAACTATCTTCATCGCTTTCTGTACCCGTATCGTCAAATGAAGAAGATTCCTCGTCCGAGGGAGACATGGGGCTTTCAGTATCGGGGCTTCCAGTATCTCCAAAATCAGGAATGTCCCCCAGGTTAAAATCCGGCAAATCAGATGATTCGGTATCCCCTGCTTCATCTGAAACCGGTTCTCCTTCCTGAGAAAGTCCTTGGCTTTCACTGTCGCTAAAATCAGGAATATCCCCCAGGTCAAAGTTTTCTGAATCTGTTTCAGCCTTTCCTTGACCGTCCTGGGTATCTTCTCCGTAGAGCTCCATGTTTTCGCCGGTATCAAAATCAGGAAAATCCGGCAGGCCCACATCGGCATTATCAGTACTGTCGGCCCCTGCTGTGGTATCAGCGCCGGTTCCGGGAGCAACTTGCTCCGCAGTTTCCTCATCGGAAGGCCCAAGATTATCAAAGTCAAAATCGGGAAGCCCGGTATCTTGGTCTCCAAGATCCTCGCTGGGTGGTGTAGACTCAATTTCATCGGAAAGACCGTCTAAGAGATCAGGAGGGAGCCCGCCATCGCTGCTTGGGGTTTCAGTTTCAGGGAAAATATCATCAAAGGCGGGTGGTTCGGCAGTAGCAGGTTCGTCAGTGGCTAAATTATCGGGTACAGGTTCAATCAAATCGCTAAAATCGCCAAAAACATCCGTTCCTGCCTGGGGTTCGCCTTCGAGCGGCGGATATGGTTCGTCGGCTGCTTCTTCTTGTACGGGAGGAGAATCGGGCTCTTCGGGCTCTGCGCCTAATGCCTGTTCATTCGCAGGCTCATTATCCGGTATGGGAAGATCATCATAGGGCAGCTCTAATTCCTTTAAGGTTTGGAGCTCCAACCCAAGGTTTTCGAACGAGGCCTTAAATTTCTCCAGGGCGCTTAAGGACGGCATATTAAGATATTGGGTTATCCACCGATAATTGTAAAGAATAAAATGAAAGCTATCATAACGGCGGCGCTCCTTATACTTATTATCGGAAATATCCGGGCAGTCGATACAGATTCTTACCAGTTTATTGACCGTCTAAGGAGTATCTCCAAGCCGGGGAAACCTGAAATTTTCGAGGACGGTGTGCTTTTTACCGCCTCGTCATCCCATAACAGGGTTGGTATTTCTTTTGCCCATGAAGGTTATGCCAGGGTTTACTGGTTTAGACAGCTTTTGATCCCAAGGGATCCTGCGGAATTATTTCTCAACGGCAAACCCATAAAAGGAATAAATCCCAATATTGATTCCGGAATACTGTTCCACATTGAAACAATACCCGCAAACCTAAAAAATCTGGATTACCGGCTGATAATTGACGGACTTTGGTCAACGGATCCTGCGAACCCAATCACCGTTACAGGCCCATCCGGCATTATGGAATCGCGTTTCCCCCTGCCGGAAAAACCTAAACCTTACCTGGATGCCGTCCAGCCCGGGACCTACAGGTTCATCTACCGTTCCGATCCGGGGGAAACCATTACCGTTGGCGGAAGCTTTAATAACTGGGATCCGTTCATGTACGAGCTAAAGGAAATAAGCCCCGGTTTCTACACTTTAACTCTTCCGCTCCCTCCCGGTAATTTTCAGTACCTGTTTTTTCATCGCGGGGAACAGATTACCGATCCGGAAAACCCAAGAAGGCTCTACAACCGGGAGGGGAGGGCGGTTTCGGAAGGGCAGGTTGCCTCGCGGTAAGTGAGTGAAAACCCTTATTTTTGTTTATTGTTTTGTAACTAAACAAGTGTTCCTCTAAAGCGGCATTACTGATACTTTAAGCGCTAGTCATTTTTCCTCAAATATGGTATATTAGCAGCAATACAGGAGTATTGCCATGACTATTGAAGAATTACGGACAGAACTAGGCACGATAATTTCCAGCCTGACATCTTCTGGTTTTAACAATACTGATTCCAAAACAACAGATAAAATAGACCACTTAATCCTTGAAACAGGCGAATCAGGCATGAAGGAAGCAAAACGTCTGCTTGAAAATCTTTCGGGGGCAATAAAAGCCATTCAGGAAGGAAAATCTCAAACCGAAAGCGGGACCGTGAGGTTAACGGCTCTGGATTTTTACCTTAAGAACCTTCCTGCGAGCGAGAATATTGAAGACCTATAACTACAAGATATATACAAGTTAGATGATCTACCTAACAGGTTTTCACGCTATTGAGGAAAGAATAAAATCAGAACGGCTTTGCGGCCCGCTTCTGGTTGCAAAGCCTGGCCCAAGGGCCCGTTCACTTTCAATTCTGGCAAACGAAAAGAAAATACGCACAGAGAGGGTCGGTACTGCGGAGCTTGACCACTTGGCTCCACTTCACCGAGGGATAGCTCTTGCCGTTGACGAAGGCAGTTTTAACGCCGAAACATCCCTTGAGGAATTTCTTGAAGATCTAGAAAATAACGGCAATAAAAAAAGTGATATTCTTGTTATAATATTGGACGAGATAACTGATCCTCACAATTACGGCGCTATATTGCGCTCATGCGATCAGTTTGGCGTTGACCTGGTTATAACCAGGCACAGGCGTATAGCAAAACACGCTGAAACAATATCCAAAACTTCCGCCGGGGCTTCGGCCTGGGTTCCACAGGCGGAAACCGCCAATTTGCCCCGTGCCGTGGAAGAACTAAAAAAGGCCGGTTTTTGGATATACGGCGCCGACATGGAAGGAGAATGTATCTACAGCCGTGACCTCCGGGGCAAAACAGCCATTATTCTGGGCGGCGAAGGCTCGGGTATTTCACGGCTTCTTAGAGAGAACTGCGACGCCATGATTTCTATTCCTTCTTTGGGCCGCATTGATTCCCTGAACGTATCAGTGGCTGCGGGAGTGCTCTTTTACGAAGTGATGCGCCAAAGAGAAAAAGAATGATTTGCTATCAGGGAGCTTATAAGCCATGATAAAGATAGATAAAACACAATTGGTCAAATTCTTTATCCTCGCCTTTTATTTGGCAACCATGCTATCAATAACGTTATATGAATGGAATGAACAAAACGCAATTTTCAGCGGCGGCGGCAGCCCCATTTACCGGAATCTTATGGATTGCCCTGCTTACATAAGACGCGGCTTTGATCCCAATGAAATTAATAAAATCCCGGTGGTTGACGGTACAGAATGGGTACGTTTCAAGTCTCCGCCCCTAAGGGTAATGGAATCGCCTTTGCCGAATCTGCCAAAACCGCCTTTTCTTTCCCCCTTTCGCCATGACGACGAAGAATTCACCATCATTATTCCTGTAGAAATGGACAGCGACGCGATAAATTTTCTTAAAAACGATTTGGCAATAGTGCCGGGAATTTTCCTTGCGCATCTCGGAGAGAATTGGGAAATTTATTTTAACGGGCGGCTGATACATTCGGAAGTGCATTTAAATGAAAGGGGTCAAATTAAATCGCGCAGAACATGGCGGAATGCCGGATTCCCACTTGACAGTTCACTCGTGAAAGCCGGAACCAATATTCTGACATTCAGGATTCTGGGTGATCCAACTTACGCGCTTACAGGGTTTTTTTATAAAACGCCTTATTACATCGACGACTATAAAATTATTGAAAAGCGGTTGCAGGATTTTCTGGCTCTGTTCCTTGCCGGTATTTTTGGCTTTATCGGCATCTATTACCTTTTGCTTTTCCTCTCCATAAGGCAAAGGAAGGAAATCTATAATTTCTTTTTCAGCGCGTATTCCATCCTGCTCGGCATTTTTTGCGTTATGAGGCATCCCCTGATCATTTCTATAATTCCCGATTCGGATATTAGGTTGCGGCTTCAGAATGCTTCTCTGATGATGCTGATGGCCGCGTTTGGCTTGTTTATCGAAACGCTGGGAAGGGGAAAGGCGACAAAGATCACAAAAATTTATTCGTCTGTTTTCCTTTTTTTCAGCCTGACTCAATTTATCTTTAGCCCCAGATACAGCGACAATGTAATGCAGATATGGGAATATACTATTTTGATTTACTACACCTATGTCTTCTTTTACGATGTAGTTTACTTTTATTTTTTTGATAAAAAGGGGCCGCGAAAGAGCAATACCAACAAAGACCTCGACGCGCTTATTTTTAACATCCTAATCGGTACATTCGCGATCTTTATCTGCGGTATTTATGAAATTCTAAGCTCTATTTTCCTGTCCATTTCTTTCAGCCTTTTTGTTTACAGCGCCTTTGTTGTTCAGATTGGAATGGCATTCAGCCTTTCCCAGCGATTCAGCGGAATGTATAAACAACTGGAAAAATCCAACACTATGCTGGAAATAGCGGTATATGAGCGCACAGTGGAATTGGAAAAGCAAACCGCGATAGCCATTCAGGCAAACCGGGCAAAAAGCCAGTTTCTTGCCACGATGAGCCATGAAATACGCACTCCCTTAAACGCTGTTATAGGTCTTTCGGAAATAGTTCTTCGCAGAGGGGAACTGCCTGAAGCCAGTAAAAATGACATCCGGCAGGTTCATCAATCGGGCTCATCCCTTTTGGGGATAATCAACGATATCCTGGATATTTCCAAGATAGAAGCTGGCAGTTTTGAGCTTATTCCGGTTGAATACGAAACTGCGTCACTGTTAAGCGACACGGTTATGCTAAACATGGTACGAATCGGCTCAAAGCCAATTGTCTTTGCCCTGGAAATAGACGGGGATTTCCCCCTGATGCTCGTTGGGGATGAACTGCGGATTAAACAGGTATTGAATAATCTTCTTTCGAATGCAATTAAATACACTAAGGAAGGAAGCGTTACTCTGACTGTCGGATTGGAAAAATTTTCCGCACCGAAAAACGAGGCGCTGCTGCGTTTTGCCGTGCGGGACACCGGTATAGGCATACGTAAAGAAGACATATGTAAACTTTTTTCCGGTTACACTCAGCTTGACACAAGGGCAAACCGGAAAATTGAGGGAACGGGGCTGGGCCTTGAGATTTCCAAAAAACTTGTGGAGATGATGGGCGGCAACATCGCTGTTGAAAGCGAATACGGCAAAGGCTCTGTTTTTACGGTGGAGATTATTCAAGGTATTGTGGACTACAAGCCTATCGGGGAAGAAACTGCCAAAAAATTGAGGAGCTTCAGTTACATGGCAGACGGGAAAGGAGAGAATATTGACCGTTCCTGGATGCCTTACGGCAAGGTACTGATAGTGGACGATCTGCCGGTAAATCTTCAGATAGCGCGGGGGCTCCTTGAACCCTACGGACTTCTGGTGGATTCAGCCGAATCGGGGCAGAAAGCCATTAAACTGGTTAAGGCGGAAAATCCCAGGTATGACCTTATTTTCATGGATCACATGATGCCGGAGATGGACGGCATCGAAGCGGTCAAAATTATTAGAAATGAGTCAAACAGCGAATACTGTAGAACTGTCCCCATTATAGCCCTCACTGCCAATGCCCTGGTAGGAAATTCTGAGATGTTTATGTCCAAGGGATTTAACGGGTTTATCCCAAAACCCATCGACATAGTTCAGCTCGACGAAGCTCTGAATAAATTTATACGGGATAAAAAAGGAGAACGGCATAGCGAATTGTCAATACGATCAGATGGCGAACAACAACCCCTGGTCTCCGCTCCCCACTCTCCATTCCCCGACATCCCGGGTGTGGATGTTAAAAAAGGCATTTCCATGACGGGTGGTACTGAGGCGGGCTATCGGGCTGTGTTGTCAACATTAAGCAAAAACGTGGAAGAAAGGCTGCCGTTGTTTCAAACCCCTCCGGGATCGGATACCCTGCCCATGTTTATCACCCAGGTACACGCTCTCAAAAGCTCAAGCGCTTCTATCGGAGCTGCGGAAGTGGCGTCCGGAGCCGCAAAGCTTGAAGCCGCGGGCAGGACTGGGGATTTGGCCTTTATCCGGGAGCATCTGAGCGATTTTCTGGAACACTTAACGGCACTGGTGAAAAACATAGCCGTTGTTCTGCAAAATGCCCCGGATGTGAACGGGGTACAGGGCCCTTCGACGGATATAAACCAGGAAACTGACATTTCAACTATCCGGCTTTTTCGTGAGCTAGCCGAATCCTTTAAATCCCAAAAAGTCCCTGAAATCAAGCGACTCCTGAATGTACTGAACCGGCAAACGGCAGATTCAAAAGTCAGGGAAGTCCTGGATAAATTATCCGATCAGGTATTAATGGCCGAATTCGACGATGCCGTAAAAACCATTGAGGAATTGGTCGCAAAAACCGGAATTGAACCAAAAGAATGACGGTTGTCAAATTAGGGTTTTAATCCTAGAATAACAAACACAGGGAAATACTTATGGGATGGCTTCCAGGAAAAAACAAGGAAATATTACCCGAAAAAACAATACAGGCTGATAATTCTGCCGCCGTTGTTTCATTTCATCCCATTAGTGGCATTGATACCGCAAAGGGCATTGTCATGACCGGCGGCACAGCGGAAGGCTACCGTCAGGTACTGTCGATGTTCCGCAGGGATGCCGAAGAACGTACACAAAAATTCAGATTTTATCTTTACGAAAGTTTAAACGGCGGTAAATTTCCGGAAAAACACCTTGCTTCGTTCATAACCCAAATACACGCCCTTAGAACTGCCTCTGCCACTATCGGTGCGGCGGAAATATCCGATGAAGCTTTCCGGCTTGAAGCCGCGGGTAAAAGCGCGGAATTGTCCTTTATCCAGGATAATCTGCCTGATTTCACGGAACACCTGACTGCACTGATTAAAAATATCCGTTCGGCTCTCGAATGCAAACCGGATAAAGCAGCGGTAAAATCCGGCGGACAAGGATTCATTAGTCAGGTATTTGGCAAAAAAAATGCTTCTGGTCCCTTGTCATCAAAGGTGGATCCCTCAGGGTATTTTCCGTTCTTTAGTAAACTGGCGGAAGCATTGGGATCAAAAAATGTTACAGAGGCCGAACTGGTTCTTGATGAATTGAATAAAATGCCGCTTGACCCAAAAACAAAAGAAATCCTGGAACAAATCTCCGATCAGGTATTGATGACTGAATTTGAAAGCGCAATAAAAACTATAAACGAGTTTATTGGTTCAAACAAACTTTATTGCTCCAATCAAGTAAGGATAATTATGGAAACAGATAAAAAACTAATCATTCTGGTGGATGACAATCCGGCTAATTTAAGAATTGGTAAGAATGTACTGTCAGAAAAATACACCGTAGCGACCGCTCCGTCCGCATCCAAGCTTTTCAGCCTTTTGGAAAACAACCATCCGGTTCTGATTCTTTTGGATATTGATATGCCGGGAATGGATGGATACGAAGCCATTAAGGTTTTAAAATTAAACCGTGAAACAAAAGATATTCCGGTTATCTTTCTGACAGGAATGACCGATTCCCAGAACGAAAAAAAGGGACGTGCCCTCGGAGCGGTAGACTACGTCACAAAGCCGTTTGATCCTCAGGCCCTTATCGCCTGTATTGCAAAATACTGCTGAGTAGTAAAATGCGGATAATCCTAAAAAATTTTCGCCTTGTTGACGAAGAGACAGACGCATTAGGCAGCATAATTGTTCAGGACGGAATTATTACCGATGTACAGACCGGGAATCCGCTGCCCGATGAAAAAATTACCTGCGCGGCGATGATCATTGACGGCAAAACCCTTTCAGCCTCTGGTGAGCTTCCCGTCCTTATGCCCGCTTTTGTTGATCTCCACGCGCATTTCCGTGACCCGGGCCTTGACGGAAACCTCGCGCTTCCGTCGGAAGTTTTAGAGTCCGCCTGTATGTCCGCCGTCGCAGGAGGTTTCGGTACTGTGGTCTGCATGGCAAATACAAAGCCTGCCATAGATACAATTGAAAAAGCGGCGGCGCTTAAAAAACGCTCGGACGCTCTCGGCTTTATCGATCTTTTTCCTGTATTGTCCCTTACTAAAAACATGGAAGGCAAAGAGCTTTCCGGAATCACAGCAATTACTAAGAGTGGCAGTTCCTTCATACCTCTGATGCTTTCCGAAGACGGAAAGGATCCGGAAAATGACGATCTTTTCCTCGCAGCCATGAAAGAGGCAAAGCGTATTGGCATCCCCGTTTCCTGCCACTGCGATCTTGGCGGCGATGAAAATAACGCTGTACGCAGGGTTATACAGCTTGGCAAAAAAGCCGGCTGCCGGCTCCACATTGCCCATGTGTCCACAAAAAAAACGCTGGAAACTATTCGCGAGGCAAAGCAGGAAATATTGGCTAAAGCTACACCTGACGGCTTTAGCCTTAGCTGCGAGGCCATGCCCCACCATCTTTGCCTTACAGAAGAAGTCGCCAATAAACTGGGAGCAAAAACCTGGGGCAGGGTTAGTCCGCCGTTACGTTCCGAAGAAGACAGGCAGGCCCTCATACAGGCGCTCAAAGACGGAACAGTGGACGCAATAGCAACCGATCACGCGCCCCATTCGGCTGTGGACAAGGAAGCAGGTTCGCCTGGATTTTCCGGTTTTGAAACTACATTCGCCGCCTTGTACACCGAACTCATTCGCGGCGGAGACGGTATCGGCCTTAAACGCCTTTCGTCCCTTTTAAGCGCAAACCCGGACAGGCTTTTGGGTTTCGGGAGTTCCCCAAAACGCGGTCATCTTCTCCCTGGCCACGCAGCAGATCTGGTAATAGTTGATACAGAAGCCGCCTGGATTGTAGAGCCGGAAAATTTTTTTAGCCGCGGGAAAAACTCACCCTTTGCAGGCCGCCAACTGTACGGAAAAATCCTGATGACGCTTCACAAAGGGCGGATTGTTTTTCATTCCTAGATCGCTGCAGTTTCAATAGCTGGTTAAGAGCTTTTCTTTGCACGCGAACCTCTGGCGGTTTTTGCGCCGGGGGTTTTAGCGGCTTCTTTTCGCTTGTCTGATAGCGATACTTTTTTGAGCGGTTTTTTAGCAGTTTCCGGTTTTGAAGCAGCGGGTTTCTTGGCTTTGGTTATGCTTTTTAGAACATCCTGTAATTTTTCGTCTTTTGATGCTTCGTTTAAGTCTGTTTCACGTTGAAGGTCAAGCCAGTAGTCGGGAGTTTGACCAAAAAGTTTTGCAAGGCGCATGGCAGTGGAAACTGACACTTTTGCTTTTCCGATAACAAGCAGACGCGCTGCGGAATGGCTAAGGTTAATCGCCTTTGACAATGAAAAGGGATTTAGCTGGTACTCGTCCATTAGAGACTGTAAAACGGAAGCTGGGGTTTGGGTTGATTTCGGCATTAAAAAATCCTTTTAAAGTAGAATGATTAAAATATAGCGGAATTAATGGAGAATGACAAGGCTCGATGAACGCTTAACCAACATTCTTGCTCATTAGGTATCTGTTTTATATAAATTGGTCTGAACGTTATTCTTCCAACGGGGCTTTTTCCATTGTCATAAGTTGAACAAACAAAGTTAACTTTTTATAAACCGCCCCTATTCTTTGTCCCATAGGTATCTTTGTTACTGAATTCAGCTCTTTCCAGTTCATCATCAACTCAAAAGGTTTTTTTTCGCAATCATCCAACAGCATTTTAAAATGCTTGCCTACTACAATAAGAGCAGGCACAGCCCTGTTGATTATGTCCTCGGCATCATCGTTTATCGTGCTAATGATACTGTTAATATAGCGGCTTTGGGTTTTGTCTCTGTCAACCCTTAACAACGCTCCCTTGAGCCTGGGGCCGTTGCTGCCTTCCTCAGCAAGACTTTCATCCAGTTTGACTATTTCCTGGGTAACATCCAAAACAGTATGAAAAGCGTCCGACATGGTCCTTGAAGCAGAGTTATTTGTCCATTGACCGCGGACTAAAAGTATATCACAAAGCTCCTGAATCTCCTTGCTATGATATTCCTGAATGTACGCATAAAGATGGTTCAGCGCCAGAGCGTAGGTATAACTTTCAAATCCCTTTTCCAGATAAACTTTTCCCCTTTCCGGAGTATAGTAGTTAAGCCGTATAACCGAAAGAGAACCAAAAACCGATTGTTCCAGATTGTTTATCTGGTTCTGCCTCTGGTTATCGTTAATACTGTTTATCATATCCCTGATTTCATTGGTTTTGTTTTCCAGCCATTGGGCGGAAAGCGTTTCGTGCGGAATAATAGGCTTAATCTCCAAAATCGGGTTGCCTGTAGCAAGCCTGCTAATAAGCTCCAGAATTCTGGATTGTTTAATGTCGGCAAGACTTAACAAGACGTTGTTCCACTGAGCCAGAGGAATAATATCGGTTCCACCTTTACAGTACTTAAGAATTTCAAAAACTGTTTTCCAGTCGTCGTCTTTTTCCAGTGACGGCAAAACAGACAAAAAAGCAGACAAATCGGAGGCCAGGACACTGACATCCACCGGGATAAATTTTTGCTGAGTAAGAAAATCTCCCTCTTTAAATTCAGGATCGAACTTTCTGATAAACGAAATAAAACCGAAGAACACAAATTGTTTCATGGAAGCAATAAGGTTATAACACTTGTCCGCCGCGGCAATTCTTGGGCTGTCAAACCCCGCAGTTAAAGCGGCAAGATCATCCTGTAAAATTTTTACAACATCGTCCCCGGCTTTCATCCTTTCGCTCATTCCTTCGCGACCGAGTCTCTTGATAAGATCCATCGTTTTTTTATCCAGAAAAGCTTCAAGGGTGACGTGCCTTATTTTTGCTTCCTTTGCGGGGTCTCTTAAAAAAACCTGCAGGAGGTAAACAGCTTTATATATGTTATAAATAAACTGCCCAAAGGAACCGTCCACTTCCTGCTGTCTTACGCGGTAAAATTTGGCGTATTTATTTTGAGAAACATCCTTGGCTATCTGCTTTAGCAATATGTCTTTTTCCGACTCGCCTTCGCCGTCCCCTCTGGAAATAAAAGACATTACCTTATCAATGACATCAGGCATACTTTACATCCCACCCATAATAATCTTAATACTTTTTACCACGAACCACCACGAACATCGACAAGATGTGCCGTAAAAGTTCGTGTTGGTTTGTGGTAAATTCTTTAGAAAACATTTACCTGTCCCATAGTACTAGAACGGTCTCTCAGCCAGATACTTGTATTCCTTCCAGACCCTTTCGGTCTGAGCTTTGGCCTTGGCCAAAAGAGCGTCGGCTCGCGCCGGATCGGCGGCTTTTAGGCTCTTAAAGCGCACTTCCTTGTACATAAAGTCTTCAAGGCTCGTTGTGGGATCCTTGCTATCCAGCTGGAAGGGATTCTTGCCCTCGGCCTTACGCCGCGGATCGTAGCGGTAAATCGGCCAGATACCGGAAGTGACCGCCGCTTTTTGCTGATCCATTCCGTGGCTCATATCAATGCCATGGTTAATGCAGTGGGAGTAAGCGATGATGAGGGATGGCCCGTCGTAGGACTCAGCTTCCCGGAACGCTTTGATGGCCTGATTCCGGTCACCGCCCAGGGAAATCTTTGCCACATACACATAACCGTAACTCATGGCCATTGCGCCAAGGTCTTTTTTGGTAATTTCCTTGCCCGCCGCCGCAAATCTGGCGATAGCGCCCACAGGAGTAGCTTTGGACATCTGACCGCCGGTGTTGGAATAAACCTCGGTGTCCATACATAGCACGTTCACGTTCCGGTTGGAAGCGATAACGTGGTCAAGGCCACCATAGCCGATGTCGTAACCCCAGCCGTCGCCGCCCAGAATCCATACCGACCGTTTGATAAAGAAGTCAGCCAGAGAGAGAAGCAACTTTGCCGTTGGTGTGGATTCTCTCTTGAGAGCGGTTTTCAGTTCATCCACGTTTTTGCGCTGGGCTTCGATAGCCGCGTCGTCTTTTTGGTCGTTTGCCAGAATCTTGTCGATGATGGCTACGGCCCAACTTCCTTCGGATTTTGCCTTCTCCGCCATTTCACGGGCGTGTAAGGCGAGCTTGTCGCTTGTAAGCCTCATTCCCATGCCGAATTCGGCGGCGTCTTCAAACAGGCTGTTTGCCCACACCGGGCCCCTTCCGTCCGCCCTCTGGCAATACGGAGTGGTGGGCAGGTTGCCGCCGTAAATGGAAGAACAGCCTGTTGCGTTGGCCATGACCATCCTGTCGCCAAAGAGCTGGGTTACGAGCTTAACATAGGGCGTCTCGCCGCAGCCACCGCACGCACCGGAGAATTCAAAGAGCGGCCTTTTATACGCAAGACCCTTTGGTGTGCCTAAATTGAGGTCCTCGGCGGGCACTTCCGGCAGTGAGAGGAAGTATTTCCATGCCTCGGCCTGTTCCGCGTGGTAAGCCGGATCGTCGGCGTAAGGTTTCCAGGAAAGGGCCGGGTTTGAGGGGTCCTTTAACGTCACTGGGCAGTTGTTCAGGCAAACCCCACATTCCATGCAGTCCTCGGCGGAAATGGCGAGCGCTGTCTTTTTCCCGTCAACCGACTTCGGCTTAATTTCCGCTGTCTTAAAGCCCTTAGGCGCTGAGGAAGCTTCCGCGTTGGTAAGGTTCTTCATCCTGATGCACCCGTGGGAACAAACGACAGAGCACAGACCGCACTGTATGCACACTTCCGGATTCCAGGAAGGAACCCTTTCCGCAACCGCACGCTTTTCGTACTGGGTTGTGGCGGTGGGGAAAGTTCCGTCGTCGGGAATTTTGCTCACCGGAAGTTTATCAGCCTGCTGTACGGAAACCGCCCCAAGGACTTCCTTTATCCAGGGGTCTTTTGCGGTGGCAAACGGCTGCTTCATGTGGAGTTTACCGTCGGCGGACGCGGGGTATTTTATCTCATGCACCGCGCTTAAGGACGCGTCCACGGTTTTATAGTTCTTTTCCACGACGTCAGCGCCCTTCTTGCCGTAAGAATGTTGGATGTGTTCCTTCATAAGCTTCACCGCTTCGTCTTCGTGGAGGACGCCTGAGATCTTAAAGTAAGCGGCCTGCATGACCGTGTTGATACGGTTTCCCATGCCGGTTTCGCGGGCAATGTGGGCAGCGTTAATCACATAGAACTTCAGTTTTTTGTCGATTATCTGCTTTTGGACTTCCACCGGAATTTCTTTCCATACTTCTTCCGGACTAAAGGGGCTGTTCAAAAGGAAGGTTCCGCCGTCCTTGATATTCGCCAGCATATCCAGGGTTTCGATGTAAGAGAATTTATGGCAGGCCAAAAAGTCCGCTTTGGTAATAAGGTAAGGGCGGCGTATCTCCTTTTTGCCGAACCTAAGGTGGGAAATGGTAAAGCCCCCTGACTTTTTGGAATCGTAGGCGAAGTACGCCTGGGCCGAAAGTTCTGGCTTTGCGTCCCCGATGATCTTAATCGAGTTTTTATTCGCGCCGACCGTGCCGTCGGAGCCGATGCCGTAGAACATTGCTTCGCTCATGCCTTCTTCTTTGATGACAAAGTTTTCGTCGTAGTCCAGGCTGTTTTTCGACACGTCGTCCTTGATGCCCACGACAAAGCTCTGTATCTTCTTGCCGGAAAGGTTGTCAAAAATCGCCTTTGCCATGGCGGGGCTGAATTCCTTGGAGCCAAGCCCGTAGCGCCCGCCCAGCACAATCGGGTCAGCGGAGAATTTGCCGGAAGCTCTGGCTATGGCGATGGCGGCGCACACGTCTTCGTAAAGCGGCTCGCCGATGGCACCGGGGT
>Ga0268262_10001691_pt1 | contig 26848 bp, 22 predicted proteins | sample TergutNc150P3_FD_190354 | JGI IMG/M metagenome (GOLD analysis project Ga0268262, IMG submission 190354) | Nasutitermes corniger P3 segment gut microbial community from laboratory colony in Florida, USA - Nc150 P3 (SPAdes) (version 2) | ecosystem: Host-associated > Arthropoda: Insects >... | reverse complement strand
TGCGGCAGGCGATCGCAGGGTGCTGCGGCAGGCGATCGCAGGGTGCTGCGGCAGGCGATCGCAGGGTGCTGCGGCAGGCGATCGCAGGGGGCTGCGGTAGAAGAAAACCTCCCGCAGAGGCGCGGGAGGGCGCAAAGGAAAGACGAAGGAGAGTAAAAGCGTGAAAACCAAGAAAACAGCAGTAGCGTTCATCTTATTGGCGGTCATGGCGGTTATCGTTGTCGGCAAAGCAAATGCAGTAACATTTACCAGCGTTGCGGAGTTTAAAACGTGGCTGGATGCACAGCGAGCCAATACAGTCACCACTCCCTACGCCGTGGAATTAAAAGTGGGCAATCTTGCCAGCGTCAGAGACGCACTTAATGCCAACAAAACCAAATATGTCAGCATTGACCTTTCCGGCAGTACCTTTACCAGCATTGGGAATCAGGCTTTTTCTGATTGCACCAGCCTTACCGGCGTAACAATACCGAACAGCGTTACCAGCATTGGGGAGTACGCTTTTTCCCGTTGCAACAGCCTTAAAAGCGTAAACATACCAAGCAATGTTACCAGCATTGGTAATAGTGCTTTTCTGCATTGTACCAGTCTTACCAGCGTAACCATAGGAAACAGCGTTACCAGTATTGGGAGTCAGGCTTTTTATGGAACCAGACTTACCAGCGTAATCATACCGAACAGCGTTACCAGTATTGGGAGTCAGGCTTTTAGAGAAACCAGCCTTACCAGTATAACCATACCGAACAGCGTTACCAGCATTGGGGAAAGAGCTTTTTGGACCTGCGCCAGCCTAACCAGCGTAACCATAGGGAACGGCGTTACCAGCATCGGGGAATGGGCTTTTGACAGCGGTAACAAACTTACCGCAATAAATGTTGCCGCTGATAATAGCAGGTATACCACCGTGGACGGAGTATTGTATAACAAAAATAAAACCATTTTACATACGTATCCGGCAGGGAAAACAGACGCTTCTTTTACCATACCAAACGGCGTTACCAGTATTGGTAATGGCGCATTTTCTGGTTGTACCAATCTTACCAGCGTAACCATACCGAACAGCGTTACCAGCATTGGAAATTGGGCTTTTTCCGATTGCAAGAACCTTGCAAGCATAATTATACCGAATAGCGTTACCAGCATTGGGAGTCAGGCTTTTCTCCGTTGCGCCAGACTTACCAGCATAACTATACCTAACAGCGTTACCAGTATTGGGGGTATACCTTTTGAAGGTTGCACCAGCCTTAATATAACGTGGCATTACAATCCGGCTATAACAGGAAGAGCGCTTCGTGATTATCTGAAAAATGTTATTATACCGAACAACGTTACCAGCATCGGGGCTGGGGCTTTTTCAGGTTGCAAGAGCCTTCCCAGCATAACGATACCGAACAGCGTTACCAGCATTGGAGATGGGGCTTTTTCCGATTGCACCGGCCTTCCCAGCATAACCATACCGAACAGCGTTGCCAGCATTGGGCATGGGGTTTTTGATGGTTGCACCGGCCTTGCCGTAATAAATGTTGCTACTGATAATAGTGCATATACCGCAGTGGACGGAGTATTGTATAACAAAAATAAAACCATTTTACATGTGTATCCGGCAGGAAAAACAGGCGCTTCTTTTACCATACCAAATGGCGTTACCAGTATTAGTAATGGCGCATTTTTGGGGCGTACCAGCCTTACCAGCATAACCATACCGAACAGCGTTACCAGCATTGGAGATTGGGCTTTTTCCGATTGCAAGAGCCTTGCCAGCATAATCATACCCAACAGTGTTACCAGCATTGGGCAAAGAGCTTTTTACAACTGCGCCAGCCTAACCAGCGTAGCCATAGGAAACAGCGTTGTCTGGATTGGGTCTAAAGCTTTTTATGGATGCACCAGCCTTACCAGCGTAAATATACCCAACAGCGTTACCGACATTGAGTCTGGGGCTTTTACCGGATGCACCAGCCTTAGTTCAATAAATGTTGCCGCTGGTAATAGTGCCTTTAGCACAGAAAACGGCGTATTATACAACAAAAATAAAACCGTTTTACATACGTATCTGGCAGGAAAAACAGGCATTTCTTTTACCATACCCAACAGCGTTACCAGCATTGGAGTTTGGGCTTTTGAAGACATCAGCCTTAACAGTGTAACCATACCCAACAGCGTTACCAGCATTAGGACTCAGGCTTTTTCCGGATGCACCAGGCTTACCAGCGTAAACATACCAAACAGCGTTGTCTGGATTGGGGGCGGTGCTTTTATGGATTGTAGCAGCCTTACCAGCATAACCATACCCAACAGAGTTACCAACATTGAAGAATTCACTTTTTCCAGATGCACTAGCCTTAACAGCGTAACATTCCAAGGCATAATTACCGAAGCTAATTTTAGTTCTTTGAAGCCGTTTGACGGCGACTTGCGGGCAAAGTACCTTGGTAGTGGTGGAGGCATAGGGACGTATATTTGGCAAAGCGGTAGCAGAGGGTGGACGAAACAATGAGCAATGATCTTACCATTGCTATCGCCAACAAAGTTGGCGCTTACTCATTGAAAAAGGACGGCGCATGGACGCATTTTTAACCAATACCGCCCTTAAACAATATGAGCGGTTAAATGAACCGATGTTAAGCCGGATCAACGACGCAATAGACGGCCTCGAACAAGAACCGCCGTTCCTTATCGAAACGGACTTGACCGATGAGGAAAACGCCATGATTGAAGAAAGCCTGGCTGAGTACAGGGCCGACCCATCGGGCGTAACGCCGTGGCGAAAAGTACGCAGGAGCTAATACGCTGAGCTAATAGGCGGCGCGGAAGTGACTGACACAGGAAATTAACGTCTGGCACTAGAGAGTTTCTTCCCTCTTCCCTCCGCGCCCTCCGCGAGGCCTTCTTTCTCTTTTCTTTTGTTGCGGTTGACAAATTAAAAACTAGGAGAAAAATATGGGAATAATGACAGATGAAGAAGCCTTTGCCCTTGACGAATACTGCACCCAAAATCCGCCAAAAGCAGATCCCTCAAAGGCCCGTATCCGTATCCCGTTAGTCCGTCTCGATAATGCGTCTGCGGAATATTTGGCAAAAGAAGCGAAAGCGACGCATAAAAAGCCGGAAGAAATCATAAGCGAAATGGTGCAGGAGCGGATTACCGCGTCAGCATAAATTCAAATAGCAAAGCAAGATACAACAATGCGCGTTCGCGTCCATTGCGAGAGGTCTTCCTCTTCCCCTATTCCTAATTCCTCACTCCTAATTCCTAATTTCTTCCGCGCCCTCCGCGAGAGTATATTCTTCAATCATTCCTTTTTTAATTTTTTGTTACTTCAATTTCGGTAAAACCGCTTATTATGTCGCATATTTCGGATAAAATCTCGTTTGGCATCTTTTCAACAAACTTGGCGTTTCGCGCGGTTAAATCAAGGGCTTTTACTTGATCGGTCATAACAACGCCTGTTGTTGCCGTTCTGTCATCCAGTTTAACGTGTATGGCTATGTTTCTGTCTGTGTTGGTAACAGGACATACTAACGCAACGCCTCGGGCGAAATTATTAAAACTGGCATTGCTCACGACAACGGCAGGGCGGAACCCTTGCTGTTCATGCCCTTTGGTCGGAGTAAAATCCATTATAATTATATCGCCTTGTCGCGGGTTATAAGCCATTAGAACAGTTCTCTTCCTACGGGTTCCCCCGTGTCCCATTCTTCGGTCTTGTAATCGCCGCTGTAGTTTTTAAGGCGTTCTTTGAGAGGTATGTGTTTATGCGCTGTTTTTTGTTGAAACGGGAGGCCCTGTTCAATAAGGCATTGCTGAAAAAATATATTAACGGCAGTGCTGATATTCATTCCGAGCTTGTTATACAGTTTTTCAATATCATGTTTGACATTTTCGTCTACATTTACCGCCATTTGTACCATAATTCTTTCCCCTTTTTTACAATAGCATAACCAACAGACGCTTGCAAGCCGGTTTTCGACAAACAATTCATGGCACATCCCCCCTCGCATACAATCAGCCGAAGTGGTACATTAAAGCCATGAAGATACATTCCGTTTTGATTGCCGGGGCGGGGGCCATCGGGCTTTCCGCAGCGGAAACAATGTACAAATACGATCCCTGCTGCGTCTCCGTACTGGCGAAGGGGGAGCGGCTGGAACGCTACCGCAAAAACGGCCTTTGGGTTAACAGGGAAAAACTGGATTTCCGTTTCTCTTACGGGGAGAAGGCCGACTTGATCATTGTCGCGACAAAGTTCCACCACCTTGACAGGGTAATTGAGGACATAAGGCCGTCGTTACGCGAAGACACCGTTGTCCTTTCGCTCCTCAACGGAATTTCAAGCGAGGAAATTATCGCCGCAAGGCTCGGCCTGAAACGCCTGCCCCTTGCCATGGTACTCGGCACTGACACGTTCCACGAAGGGGGGAAAACTTCGTATACCCAAAAGGGCTTTATACATTTCGGGGACGCGGACGGCAATAACGGGGAGCAGGAAGAGAGTATCGCCGAATTTTTTACCCGCTGCGGTGTCCCCTTTGTGCTTGAGCCGGACATGAAACGGAAGTTTTGGTATAAGTACATGATCAACGTGGGGGCCAACCAGACCACGGCCGTGCTGAGGCTGCCCTATGCGGCGCTCCAGAACAAAGGAGGGGAGGGCGAGATCAGGGAGGCGCGGCTTCTCTTTGAAAAGGCCATGCGCGAAGTAATCGCCGTGGCAAACGCCGAAGGTATCGGCCTTAACGAAAGCGACATAGAAAGCGTCTACAAGGTGATGAACGCCCTCAGCCCTTCCGGCTATACTTCGATGTGCCAGGACGTTCTTGCCGGCAGAAAAACGGAAGTGGAGATGTTCAGCCTTGCCCTGACGGAACTGGCGAAGAAGCACAACATCAGCGTGCCGGTGAACGAGACGCTGTATTTGCAGTTAAGGGCGATTGAGGCGTTACAAAAGAAAAGAGAAAAATGAAAAGGGAAAAAAGTTAAGATTGGGAGGAGGCTGGTATTTTTCCCGAAATTTTGCTAAAATGATAAATATGGATAAAGAGACAACGGAAATTCTCGAAATTAAGAACTTTCTTTCCATTAGCGATATAAAATGGGAAATTGAAAAATTCAATATAATTACCGGAGATATAGCATCAGGGAAAAGCCTCTGTATAAAACTTGCACAATTCTTTGAAGACATCATCCCAGATTTACTGATTGCTCCATACGAGAATTTTCTTACATATTTGAACTGCAGTAAAAAATTTTATAATTTTTTAATCGCAGAAAAATTCAACTCAATTTTTATTTTTCAGGCATCTAAAAATAAAAAACTCCCTTCTTTCAGTATAACCTATACATTTTCCTGCAAGGAAGAAACATTCAGCGTAACCGTTAAAGGTAAAGATAGCACAGATATAGTTATTGAAAGCCCTTTTTTGGAAAAGTTGCTTTCTGAATGGAAAGAATCTATAGACAACAAGGATTCCGACCCTCACGGAATAGTTACACCGGATGGTTTTAAAGAGAAAAAATTATCTTTATATAATGATCTTTTGAAAAAATTCGGGGGCTATTTCCCAATGGCTACAACTTTCGTACCAGCTTCACGGGCGGCACTGGCGTTTAGTTCGAACCATACCGATCACCATTTAAGGGAATTTAACGAATTGGTCGATTTTCTGCCTCGTTTCCAGAACAGAAATCAGGAAATACAGGAAATAATCGAGAGTATTTTGAAAGCCAAAATAAAATTTGAGAACGGGACATTATTCCTGGAATCCTATGATGGCAGAGAAGTACATATATCAAAGGCATCAAGCGGACAGCAGGAAATCGTATATGTCCTCTGGATGCTTGTTAAACTTGGAAAGTTTTTCTATTCCTATGGCGAGAATCATTCTGTTTTTATTGAAGAACCGTCAGCCCATTTGTTTCCTCTTGAACAGAAACTAACAATAGAACTAATTGTTGAATTGTTTAATGCTTTGAAAGGAAATGGAAATCCAGTTCGTTTTTTTATTACAACCCATAGTCCCTATGTGCTTAATTCATTAAACAATATTCTTAAAAAGGGCGCTATGCTTGATAAATATAAGGATCAAGAAGAAAAGATCAATAAGATAGTTAATATTCCTCATTTAAAGGCATCTGAAATTTCCGCTTTGTTTATTAATAATGATGGTACTGTTGAAAATATGCTGGATGAAAACAAAAAATATCTCTATGCGGAAAAAATATCTGACATATCAAAAGCAATAAATGAGGATACTATAAAACTTAAAGAATTAAACAATGAACTTTTGAACGAATAAGGAATGACGGGATTGGCTGATATTATTTGTCCGAAAAGAATAGTCAGGGCTTCTGATCAACAACAAGAAAACAAATCGGCTGTAGTACAGTTATTGCCCTATGAAAATACTGCAAATCTTAACATTATTGTCTGCAATTCGCACGAACCTGTTTTATTAAGGTTACTGGTATGTAAGGAGCTAAGAGAGGAGAATAATCAGAATAATTGTCCCTTTGAGGCTCCTCCCCATACCAGTCATATAAACGCTGAAGCAGACAGGCGGTTGTGTAATGAGCCAGGAGACAAGAGATTTACACAGATTTATTTCCGGCATGAGAAAATAGATAAAAAAGCGCGCAGTTGTATCGTAGCTTTTATTCAAGGGGATAGCCTGCACAAAACAGATGTATTAATGGAATGGTTCAAAAATACAGTAGAATGGCTGCAGATCGCTGAAGAAAAACCGTTTTATCATGTAGTGTTTTATGGCGACCCGTTATTTGATAATGATTATACTGCAGCCGAAAAGGATCTTGATGAAAAGATGAGAAAAATATATTCCCAATATTCCAAAGACGAAGAAATCTGTTTTATAATCTATGCAAATAAAGAAGCGGAAGTTTTAAGACTGCATTACACGACAACATTTTCTGTCAGAGTTCAGTAGAGCGAATTTTAATAATTTGAGCCTCTTCCTTTGTTATCTGTTACCTGTTATCTGTTCTTTTGTCTTACACCAGCTTGAATTCTACCGCCGCCTGGCCGAGCGCCCTGCTCCAGCGGGGCTGTTTGAGGTATTGCTGGCGGGTTTCGGGATCGTCTATGCGGGCGGCGCGGTTTTGCAGGCGGGTGTACGCGGTGCTTGCCGCCGTGCGGATGTCTACCAGGCTCGCCCCCGAGTGTTTTAACACCTGATACCACGCGTAATAAAAAAACGGATCGCAGGTGTCAATCTCCGGAAACTGGCCCCTTTTCAGCACTTGCTGCATGGCGCTTTGGATTTCTTCGGCTTTCTTTTTTAAAAGGCGGCTTTGGGCCAGCGAACGCCACGCGCCCAGCATCCTTTCCCGCAGATCCGTCCACGAAAAATACAGCAGCTCGCATTGCGCGAAACCGCTCCGCCAGTCCGGCTGTTCCGTATAAATAAAATTGTCGTCGCAGTCCATCTCCGACAGTTGCTGCGCCAGATATTCCATTTTCGCGTATTCGCCCTCAAAGTAAAGGCCCTCAAGGTAGAACAGGCCCGCGTCGCGTTTCATGCTGCCGTAAGGTTTTGTGTATACGCCGTCGGCCTGGCCAAGGGGCTTGCCGTTTGTCCCGGCGCGGTAAGCCCACGCCGCAAGCAGGTTCCGCTTTTCGTCGCTGTCATCGCTGTTTTTGTTTCTAAGAATATTGTCAAATATGTCCGAGGCTTCCTGGTAATAACCGGCTTCAAAGGCAAGGCGGCCCTCAAGGAAACGGGCGCGGTCGGCCCAGTCCGGGCTTCCGGCGTCAAGAAAATGCCTTCGGGCTTTTTCGGCGTGTTTTTTGGAAAGCGAAAGGTTGCCGTACAGAAATTGCACGGCGGCGGCGTAATAACACGCCATGCCCGTCTCGTGCGGTTCCCCCGATATCGCCGCGTTTTCAAGGGCGAAACCGATATAATTCACAGTCTCGTTTATGCGCTTTTGCGAAAGGCTTGCCAGCGCCATGAGCCGGTACGATCTGGCAAGGCAGGAACTGCCGCTGTTCTGGCAGATCATGGCGGCCTTTTTTGCCGCTTCCAGAGACTGGGCGTTGTCGCGGGAGCCAAGGCTGTACAAAGACTGGTTCACTTCGATCTGGGCTTTAAGCAGGGGGAAATCCGGGCATTCCGGAGGCCGGACGGCAAAAGCTGCTCTCGCTTTTTCCGAGTCGTTTGAATGCAGGGCCAGAAGCGTTTCCGTTATATAGCGGATAACAGGCTCGCGTTCCTTCCCGGCGATTGTCCTGAAAATCCCTTCCTCAAGAGCCTTCTCAAGCCCCCTCCCGTTTACCGCGTTTAATTCGTTATGGATTGACATGAGGATCAGGTTGTCGTCAATCTTATCCGCGGCCCCGAGTTTTTCCATGGTTTCCAGAAGGGAAATACACGGGCTGATTTTCTTCTGTTCCACCCACGCCAAAAGGCTGCCGCTTGTCAAAGCCCGGAGATCTTCCTTCTTTTCGCCTAACGCTGCTTCCGCCTGCCCCCTGAACGACTCGTTCCAGGGCCGGGGATCAAGGGCGGTGTCAATTACATTAAGCGTGTACATTAACGAGACGGTGCGGCTTATCATGGCAGGGCTTTTTCCGGCCTCTTCCAGCAGGCGGGGGATATATTCCGGCGGGAAATACGTTCCGAGCAGCGAGCAGACGTAGCCTAATTCCCATATGTCAAAAGGAATGCCTGAATACTGGGACGGGGTTTCCGTTTCGGAACCGGCGTTGATCATGCGGGGGAACAGGGGTTCCCATTGGCTTAAAACCCTGCCGTCGGCTTCGCCGGGGCATATCCCCAGCACGTGTATGTCCTGCCTGGAGCGCAGCGCTTCTACAACTATCCGCGCCGCGTCCTTTTCCGCGAGGTGTATGTTTTCAACTATGACAATAGGCGGCATCCCCGCTTTTTCGGCAATGCCGCAGTACAGAGCGAGCAGCAGGTTAAAGAACTCCCCCGCTTTTCCTGACGTATAGGGGGAAGGGTTTTCCCTTAAGCGTTCCCTGAAAAGGTATTCCCAGGTTCCGGTGATTTCTTTTTCTGTTTGCGCCGGTATAATGCCCGGCAGGGAACGCATCCATTGCGGGAAAGAGTCGGTTACGGCGCAAAGCCCCCCGCCGCCGAAGCGGACAAACAGGGGGATTATATCGTTTCTTTCGGCCCCCTGGCTGAATGCCGCCCCCTGAAGGTATATTTCCGTCCTTTTCCCCCGCAACGCCCGCCCCGAATACAGTATGGACGAGTGCCGCCCCCAGGTGTTTTGAAGCGCCGCTGTTTTTCCCAGGGGCATGCTGTTTCTTGCCGCAGGGACAATTATTTTTATTTCTTTTAACAGGGAGTAAGCCCCGCAGCCGAGTTTCGCGGCTTTCGGCAGCCATTCTTCCCTGGCTTCAACGGCGATATACGACCGCATCGCCTGAGCCACCCCCTGATCCACAAATATCCCGCCCCCGACGCGCCCTCCCGCCATTATGCGGCACATTGCCTCCGGCCTCATAACGCTGTTCATTCCCAAAAGCAGCGCGTACCCGTACAGTTCGTCTGCGGATTCTTCCAGTATTTGTTTCATTAATTCAATGAACAGCAGCATATCCAGCCAAAAGCCGAAGGATTTTTCGTCAAAAACCGCCTGTATCATGCCGTGATCCCTTGTAATCCGGCCTCCGGCCTGCTTAACGGCAAGGAGGGTGCGGGCTTCAAGCAGGGGGACCAGATCGGACCGGATGCGCTGCAACTGGGGCTTGAAACGAAGGAAAAAGGACATTTGTATCATGATCGTATTATCGGCATTTATCAAATAACAGGTAATAAGGAAGAATTAGGAATTAGGAGTGAGGAATTAGGAATAGAGGGAAGATTGTACGCTTCGCCTCTTTTATTCCTCATTCCTCATTCCTAATTCGCGCCAGCGCGTAGCCCTCCGCTTCGCGGCGGATTTTCTCAATATCGAGGGTCTTGTACTCGCCGTTTTCGTAGAGGATTTTGCCCTGCACCATTGTCATGCATACGTCGCTGCCCCTTGCGGCATAGGCGACAGCGGAACAGGGGTCGTAGAGGGGGAACAGGTGGGGAGAGTCCGTGTTCAGCATGATCATGTCGGCGTCATATCCGGGGGCGATTTTGCCGGTTTCTTTTTCCCTGCCCTGACCGATCGCGCCGTTTACCGTTGCAAGTTTTATCGCCTCATACGCGGGAAGCGCGCTGGGGTCTTTTGTCAGGTATTTCTGCAACAGCGCGGCGGTTTTTATCTCCTCGAACATATCCATGTTATTGTTAGAACACGCGCCGTCGGTTCCCAGCGCCACGTTTATCCCGCGCTCCTGCATTTTTACCACCTGCGCCGCGCCCGCCGACAGCTTGAGGTTGCTGACGGGGCAGTGCGCCGCCGTCGCCCCGGCGGACGCCAGAATGTCCATGTCGCCTTCGCTGAGCCAGCAGCAGTGGGCGGCGGTTACTTTTCGGCTGAACACCCCGTTTTCGCTGAGGATTGCCGCAGGGGTCTTGCCGTATTTTTTTATGCAGGCTTCATGCTCGCTCTGAGTCTCGCTCAGATGGATTTGAAGGCGCAAATTGTTTTCGGCGGCAAAGGCGGCGCACTTCCGCCATGCTGCCGGCCCCGAAGTGTATTCCGCATGAATCCCCGCGTCCATGACGAGCCTTCCGTCCCCTTTGCCCTTAAACCGCGACAGGGTTTCCCTGTTCTCAACGGTTCCCCGGTCTTTTTCAAAATCAAATTTGTCCATGTCCAGGCAGAGGAGCGGGTTGGTTATGTTGGCTTTCGCGCCGCTTTCAATTACCGCCTCGGCGATCTGCGGCAGATGGAAGTACATGTCGGTGCTGCTTACGATTCCGAAGCGTATAGATTCAGAAAGGCCGAGCCGTATGCCCGCCGCCACGCAGCGTTCGTCGAGTTTGCTTTCAGCAGGGAATATATGGTCAAACAGCCATTCCTGGAGGCGGTAATCGTCGGCGTAGCCCCGCAAAAGCGACATGGGCAAATGGCTGTGGGAATTAATCAAGCCGGGCATCAAAAGCCTGCGCGATCCGCTTACCACGCGGGCCGCAGTTTCCGCCGGGGCTTTATCGCCCACATAGGAGATCTTGCCCCCCTCAACCCCCGCATAGCCGTGTTTCAGCACGGGCCGCGCATCGTCCATCGTTATCAAGGTAATATCGCTGAATAATATGTCCATGCATGTATTATACAAAGAGCAAGGAGCAAAGAGCAAGGAGCAAAAAATTAGGAATTAGGAGTGAGGAATTAGGAATAATCTTCGAGAGGAATTTCTTCTCTATTTAGCGTCTTGACCGGGCAGTAAAAAGGTGATAAAAATATGCCAATAGCGGAAAGGGGGAGTTTCTAATGAAAAAGGTACTGTTTGTTTTGTTTCTTGTTATCTTTGCCGCCGGGGTTTCTTTCGCCCAGCAAAAATACGCTTTGGTAATAGGCAACGCTGATTACACGGGCATTTCAAAACTCCGCAATCCGGTAAACGACGCCAACAGCATGGCCGCCGCGCTGCAAGGGCTTGGCTGGACCGTAGACAAGGTGCTGAACGGGAATCTTGACAGTATGGAAACGGCGGCGGACAATTTCAGGCGGAGGCTGGGCGGCTCCCGGAACACCTACGGCTTTTTTTTCTACGCGGGGCACGGGGTGCAGTCCGGCGGGGACAATTATTTGATACCGGTGGACGCGGCTAATATACAGACCGAAAACCACCTGCGCCAGCGGGCGGTATCCGTGCAGACCCTGCTGGACAACATGAACGGGGCGGGGAACGAGCTGAACATAATCGTGCTGGACGCGTGCCGTGACAACCCTTTCGGCTGGGCGCGTTCCGGGAGCCGGGGGCTTTCGGTGGTGCACGCTCCGGCTGGCAGTATTGTGATGTACGCGACCAGCGCGGGATCGGCGGCTGACGACGGAACCGGCAGCAACGGGCTGTTTACCGGGCAGCTTTTGAACAACCTTAAACAGCCCGGCCTGAGCGTGCGGGACATTTTTGACAGGACCGGGGAGGACGTTCTGCGCGTCAGCGGCGGGAAGCAGCATCCCGAACTATCGGTCAGATTTTTCGGCGCGTCGTCGGCTTTCATCGGCCCGCGCCCAACGCCTCCGCCTCCGCCCCCGCCGGTACAGCCTGCACCCGCGCCGCCCCCTGCGGTGCAGCCAGCCCCTTCCGCCGCCGCAAAAGCCGCTTACGACAAAGGCGTTGAGTATTATAACAAAGGCAGTTATACCGAGGCCATTGCCGAATTTGACCAGGCTATACGGCTCCATCCCCAATACGCCGATGCCTATAGATACCGGGGCATTGCGTACAGAAACAAGAATGACTATGACCGCGCCATAGCGGATTACACCGAGGCCATACGGCTCAACCCCAAGGATGCGGGTGCCTATAACAACCGTGGCGTTGCGTACAGATACAAGAATGACTATGACCGCGCCATAGCGGATTACACTGAGACGATACGGCTTGACCCCAATTACGTGTTTGCCTATGGTAACCGAGGCTGGGTATACTTAAACGGTAAGAAAGACTATGACCGTGCCATAGCGGATTACACTCAGGCGATACGGCTTGACCCCAATTACACGGAATACTATAACAACCGGGGCGTTGCGTACAGAAACAAGAATGACTATGACCGCGCCATAGCGGATTACACCGAGGCCATACGGCTCAACCCCAATTCTGCGGATGCCTATAACAACCGGGGCTATGCGTACTTCTTAAAGAAGGACTATGACAAGGCAATCGCCGACTACGAGGCCGCCCTGCGGATCGATCCGAATTATTCAACAGCCAAAAATAACCTTGAAATCGCCAGGAAAGCCAAGGCGGACAGGTAGGCTTAAAGCAATGAGCAGTGAGCAATGCAATGCCAACAAGTTAAGGAAGGAGGAAGAATAAAAACCACGGAGGACACGGAGTTACACGGAGGAAGAAGAAGAAGAAAAGAGGAATCCCCTCTATTTCCCCTCTTCCCCTCCGTGTCCTCCGCGTCCTCCGTGGTTAAATTCTTCTATTCGAAATCCTTAACTTGTTGACATTGGTACTTCTCTGAATAGGGAAGAAGCCCAGAGTATTTTAAATGAAACGAAGGAGGCATTTGCATGGCTAGAGACATTGAAACCGTGACCTCTATTGTTCAGCAATACATAGCCGATGTACAAAAGACAATGCCCATTGACAAAGTATATTTGTATGGTTCGTATGCCAAGGGAACACAGGGTGAAAACAGCGATGTTGACCTTTGTTTTTTTTCGCAAGCCTTTGAGAGCAGGCGTACTCTGGATATTCTTACCGATCTTTTCTATCTTAAAGTAAAGTATGACAAGGATTTGCTCATAGAACCAAATGCGTTTCCGCTGTCTGAACTTGACAATGATAATCCTTTTGTAAATGAAGTATTACGGACAGGCACAGAAATTTATTCCCGGTGACGAACAAGAGAAAAAAGAAGAGAGAAAAGAGAAAAAAGCAAGAATGAGGTTGTCTTAACTTTTTTCTCTTTTCCCTCTTCCCTTTTCTTTTGTAATAGGGTATACTTCTTATGTGGCCCTACCCACATTGTCGGCAATCAGAAATGATTGACCACGTAGAAGATCGGAACGGGCGATCTTCCTTGCCCCCTTTCGAGGGGGCGTTTTTGTCACTTGATATTGCAGCTTTAATATATTCCTAATTCCTCATTCCTAACTCCTAATTTTTCCAACAGGCCGCCTCATGCCCCTCAATGTTTGAAAGCTGCGGCGTTGTTTCATGGCATTTTTCCGTCGCCTGCGAACAGCGCGGGGCGAAGGGGCAGCCTGTAAGGTCAGTTCCCGGATCGCTTACCTTGCCGGGAATGGCGGAAAGCCGTCCTTGCGAGTAATGGCTGCCGAAGCGGGGAGAGGAGGCGAGCAGCGCCTTTGTGTAGGGGTGCTTCGGATTGCTGATGATCTCGTCCGAGGGGCCTGATTCCATCTCCATACCGCCGTACATGACCATTATCCGGTCCGATATTTCCGCGACAAGATCTATGTCGTGGCTTATGAACAGTATCGAAATGTTGTGAGTGCGGCGCAGGGTTTTAAGCAGTTCCACAATTTGCTTCTGTATGGTTACGTCTAACGCCGTAGTCGGCTCGTCGGCAATGAGAAGCTCACAGCCCTGGGCCAGTGCCAGCGCGATGCCGATCCTCTGCAACTGGCCGCCCGAGAACTGGTGGGGGAAATTGCCAAGCCTGTCCCTGCCGTTCTCAAGCCCCGTTTCCGCAAGCAGGGCGGCGGCTTTTTCAAAAGCCCCTTCCTTTGTAATGCCGGGATCGCTGTTCCTGAAAGTCTCGTAAAACACGCTTCCCATGTTCTGCAACGGGTCATAGGAACGTCCCGGCTCCTGGAATATCATGCCGATTTTCTTCCCCCGGTACTCGCGCAGAGCTTTTATATCCAGGCCGATCAGTTCGTTCCCCTCATAGAGGATAGAACCCGAAACGGCGGCGTTTTTCGGCAGCAGTCCCGGAATAGCCTGTGTGCTGACGCTTTTCCCCGACCCGCTTTCCCCGACAATCCCCAGGCATTCGCCCTTGTTCAGTGTAAGAGAAAGCCCTTTTACAGCGAAGAAGGTAATCGGCTTTTTTCCGCCGGAAACGGTGAAGGAGACCCGTAAGTCAGTTATTTTTAAAAGGGAGGGAGATGAAGAAGAATGAGGAATGAGGAATGAGGAATGAGGAATATGGGAAACAGAGCTATTTGAATCTTTATTCCTAATTCCTAACTCCTCATTCCTAATTTTCCCTTTCCCCTTTCTCCGTGCAAATACTGTGTGATAGGGATCATAGTAGTCCCGCAGCGCGTCTCCTATGAAGTTAAATGCAAGCGTGACGCCTAACAGGAACCAGACGGGGTTTAAGAGCCAGGGGTAGGCTTGCAGGTTGGAAAGCGTCGAAATGTCGCGCTTGATGAGCGATCCCCAGCTTACCGCCGGGTCGGTTATGCCAAGGCCGAGGTATGAAAGCACCGTCTCGGTCATTATAAAACCGGGGATGCTCAGGGCTATGCTGACTATAAGAAGGCTCGCTATCTGGGGGATTATGTGGTTTACTATAATCAGCACGGAAGGGATCATCTCAAGCTGGGCGTTAAGGACAAATTCTTCCCGCTTTATCGCGTGTACCATGCCGCGGATAGTCCGCGCCGAACCGGGCCAGCCGACCAGCGAAAGTATCACCGTGATCATCATGTAGGACTGGCCGGTGTCCATTGTGGACGCCATAAGAGAGCGCAGAAATAAAATCAGGTAGAGGCTCGGGATCAGCATTAAAAATTCGGAGAAACGCATGATCGACCAGTCGGTAAGGCCGCCGTAGTAGCCTGAAAGCCCGCCGAAAAGGACCGCCAGCGCGAGCGAGAGGAACGTCGCCACGAAGCCGATGGTAAGCGAAATCCGCGAACCGTATACGATGCGGGAAAAAAGATCCCTGCCCAGGCTGTCGGTTCCCATGAGGAAGACCGGCCTGGAAGGGGAGGCGCTGCTTATTAAATGGCGCTGGGCGGGTATGAGACCCCAGAGCCTGTACGTTTCACCTTTCCCGAAAAAGGCCAGCGGAGAGTACATGTCCTTAATACGCGCGTATTTCCATGTCACGGTGTTTATCACGCGGAATTCCTGCACCTGTAATTTTCCCTTGTAAAAGCGGACGTTGGGAGGATGGTAGCTTTTGTCGGGGAATGAGGTGTTAGGCGAATACGGCGCGAAGAATTCCGCGAAGAACATCATAAAGTACAGAATAAAGAGAAGGGCAAGGGAGATCATGCCGATCGGCCTGTTTTTAAGGTATTTGGCAAAACGCTTCATTTTTTAATACCCCTTATTCCTTACCATACCGGATTCTCGGATCGACCAGCGCGAGCAGTATGTCGGCTAACGCCATGCCCACGAGAACCAAAAATGAAATAAACATGATGTTGGCAAGCACAAGGTTAATGTCCTGCTGCAAAACGGCCTCGTACATGAGCCTGCCTATGCCGGGATAGGCGAATATTATTTCAAGTATCAGCGAGCCTGAAAAAAGGCCGGCAAGGAGGTTCGCGCTGCCGGTGATATACGGGTTAAGGGTGTTCCGCAGGGCGTGGGCGAAATATACCCGCATTTCGGAAACGCCCCGCGACCTGAGGGCTGTGATGTACGGTTGTCCGAGCTGGTCGAGCATTGTGGCGCGTATCATCCGCAGGGTTCCGCCTATGCCGCCGAGAAAAGCGGAAAGAAGCGGCAGAAAAATATGGTGGGCGTAGGAAAAGACGAATTTCACCGGGGCCTGGGAGAAAGGGAAGGGGGGGTAGCCGGTTACCGGAAAAAGCCTCGTTACAGAGGCGAACAACTGCAAGAGTATCAAAAGCAAAAGGCCGGGAAAGGCGTGAAGGGCAAGCGCGATGAATGTAACCGCAATGTCTGTTTTGGTTCCCGCCTTTGTCGAAAAATACACCCCCAGGGCGAATGAAATAACGGTGATCAGCACCAGCGAAATCAAATTTAATATAAGCGAATTCATCAGGCGCGACGAGATCAAAAAAGAAACCGGCGCGCGCGATATAAGGCTGACCCCGAGATCGCCGTGAAGGATAACCCTGTTAAGCCAGCGGAAATACTGGACGTAGAAGGGCTTGTCCAGTCCGAATTCGGCGCGGTAGGCGGCAAGCTGCTCCGCGCTGAAATTTTTGTCCCTGCCGCCCCTTGCATCGAAGCTTCCCATAAGCTGCTGCAGCATTATCTGATCGACAATATCGCCCGGCGCAAGAGCCATAAGGCCGAAAACCGCAAGCCCCAGGAGGAACAGCATGACCGTCATTGTTACAAGCCGGTTTGCGACATACGCGGCCAGCGGAAACCGCCGCTTAAAACTATAAAAAGGCGATAGACACGCTTTAATAATACGTTTCACCACTTTTTACATCCTTTTCGTTAACCTGTATATGTTAACCAGTTAACGTATCACGGTTAACATATACTGCTAATTGTCCTTTGATAAAAATATATGCTGCGTTTCCGCGCCGTTCAAATTGTCGTAATACACGTTGGTAAAATCCCATCGGTTTTGAACGGCCCAGAAACCTCTCATCCTCATAAGGTAGATAACAGGGCATTGCTCCAGAAGGAGGCGCTGGTATTCGTCCCAGATTACGAATGCTTTTTCCTTGTCAATCGTATAACTCCCCTCGTTGTACAGGTAGTCGATACGCGCCTCCCATTCGGTAAAGGGCTTTGGCTGCAAAGGATGCCAAAGGTGAAGGTTGCCGGTCGAAGGCCATACGTTGGAACCCTGGATCGGGAAAAGGTTTGTCCCCAGCCCTATTATAATGGTCTGCCAGTCATAAGTGGAAGTAAGCTGTTCCACCAGTTTTTGAAAATCCGTTACGCGGATATTCACCTTAATGCCTATTTTGCCAAGCTCGTCAACAATAATCGAGGCGATGTCTGCGGTAACGTTGTTATCGGAGGAAAAAGAAAGATCAAATTCGACGCGGCGGTTTTTATCGTCGCGCAGCGCCCCCCGTCTGTCCCTGGTAAAGCCTGCGGATGCAAGCAGTTCAAGCGCCTTCTCAGGATTGTATTGGTATTCCAGCTTTATGTCGGGATTGTAGAAAGGGTTTGGCTCCGGAAAAAAATCCAGCTTTGGCTCGGCAAGGCCCCGGTAGACCTGGGCGTTTAAGCGCTGCCGGTTGAGCAGGCAGGACATGGCCTGGCGGAATTCCTTTTTGGTAAACCAGTCATAATAAGGTTCGTTTGAGTTTTGGGGATTCTGGTTAAAACTCCACAATCCCGGCCCGAGGTTTCCCTCGGCATTGAAAACCGTATAAGGGGCGTTTGCCTTATTAACCAGTTCGTTGAGGTCTTCGGGCCGCGCGGTGTACGTTTCCAGCTTTCCGTCCTTAAATACAAGGTACTCGGTATTCTTGTCGGGAAGGATCTGCACGATATTTTCCTCAGGGTAAGGTATGGAAAAACCGGCCTTGTCTTTGTCCCAGTAATCCTGGTTGCGCTTGAACACAAGCCTTTGGCTTTGGATATATTCAACCAGAAACCATTCCCCCATCGAGGGGATCAGCTTCGGATCGGAGGCTACGCTGAAAAGGTCGCGCACCCCCTGAACGCCGTTCGCTTTCTTTGCCGGCTCGTACATATGCCGGGGGCCGAAATCGCGGTTGGTGGTTAACAGCGGATCGGCGACAATGCGGGGAAAGTGGAAACGGAAACGCTTGTTGTCTATTTTATGAATGGTAATCCGGGCCTCGCTGCCGTCTTCCATTGTGAGGAACTGCCCGTTATACGCCGAACTCTGGCATTCCTCGTCGCCTTCAATTTCGTCATACCAGAAGATCACGTCGTCGCTTGTTACCGGAATTTTTTTGTCAGAGTTATAATAGCTCCAGTACAGGTTGTCCCTGAGGGTGTAGATCACGTCGAGAGTCTGCTCTTTTTCATTAACGATTATCTGCGGGGAGGCGCAATGCGCTTTCCATTCGCGGCGCACCACGTCATATCTCACGAGGAAGTCGGTAAGCATACGGACGATGCCGGCAGTCTCCGCGTCCCTTTCGGCGATCAGGTGGTTAAAGCTTTTGGGGTCCTTGATCATGCTGGAATTCCAGGTTCCGCCCAGCCTGCCGGGGACAAATTCCTCGCCGCGCCAGGGCTTGGTCTTCGTCTTTGCCAGAAGCTCCAGCAAGCCTTCGGCGCTAAGGGCCTCCAGTTCTTCCAGCGACATTTCTTGATTTTTCGAGCAGGAAGAAAGCGTTACAGCCGCGAACAGCAGGAAAATACAAACTTGTTTCATAAGATAATAGTAAATAAACAAAGAACAAATAGCAAGGAGCAAATACCAAAGAGCAAAGAGCAAGGAGCAAATAGCAAAGTAAGATACAACAATCTTTACTTTGCTATTTGCTACCCAATGTCAACAAGTTAAGAAAAAGGAGTCAACGAATTACCCGAATTATAACGAATAAATACGGATTTCTGTTGAAATATTCGTGTCCATTCGTGTCATTCGTTGATAAAAATTCTTAACTTGTTGACATTGATTTGCTACCTGCTATTTGCTATTTGGTTTGGTTTGTATTGATTATTTCATTTAAAATATGATATTCTCCTAAAATGATGAAAAATACACAAACCCGGCAGCGCCGTACTTCGATAAAAGGGCGGTTTGTTCTATTTTCCGTGGCCCTTTTTTTGGTTATTTTTATCGGCGGAAGCGCGGCTTTTACCGTTTCAATGTGGAAAATGTTCCATACCAGCACGGGGTACGAACTTGAGCAGTCAATGGAACTTGAACGGGCAAAACTGGAAGCGTCGGTTAACGCCGAAATCGCCATTGCCCTTAAAATGGCGACTTCTCCCGTAATAGAACGCCACTTCGTCAATCCCGCAGACAGGGATTTGAAAAAAATCGCCTTTGAGGAAATAGACGGATACCGCCGGGCTTTCAAAGGCCATTCTGTTTTCTGGAGCAGCAATATTGATAAAGAGCTGTACTTTGCCGAGGATAACCATTATACCGTTGACGTTGAAAAACCAGAAAACTATTGGTATAAAATGACCCTGTACGAAACGGAAGAATATAACTTCAACATCAACTACAACGCGGAACTGCAGCAGACCCTGCTGTTTATCAACGCGCCTGTTTTTGACCAGCAGAGAAAGCCCGTCGGCATTGTGGGAACTGGCATTGACCTTACCGGATTTGTAAATAACATATACCGGAATTATAAAGGCGGCGCGGCGTTGTACATGTTTAACGCCCAGGGGGAGATAACCGGCAGCAAGGACGTAGATCAAGTTAAAAATAAAATAACGCTGGATAAAGCGCTCGGCGATACCGGCAAAAAAATTCTTGAAAGGGCGAAATCGGGCGAAAGCCAGTATTTCAACGTGCGCGAAGGAGTAGCCACTGTGCTTGAGGTTCCGTCCCTTGACTGGCATTTAACTGCTATTCTTCCGATTACCATTATAGACTCCCTGAAAAACGGTATGACGGCGCTCTTCCTTCTTATGATGGCGGCCATTGCTGCTATTCTGATAATTTCATATATATTTATCACCGGCCTTCTTAAGCCCATGAAGAACATGGTAAAGACGCTGGATGAAATAGCGGAGAACTCGGATCTTACAAAGAGGCTTGAATTCAAACACCTGGACGAAATAGGCGTTCTTGCCCATGACTTTAACTCTATGATGGAAAAAATCAGAATCTTTGTAGGAACAATAAAATACAAGATCAACGCGCTGACAAATACGGGCTTTGAGCTTTCCTCAAATATGGCTAAAACTTCAAAATCGGTAGATCAAATTTCGGCAGATTTTGACGGCATGAAGAGCGGTATGGCCAAACAGGAAGAAAGCGCCGCCGAAGCGGATAAAGCGGTGAAAGATATAGAAGCCAGCATTGAAAACCTGAACAGGCTGATAGAAGACCAGTCCAAAAGCATAAACACGTCTTCTTCCGCGATTGAGGAAATGACGGCTAACATTCATTCGGTAACCAAAACACTGATAGAAAACAGCAAAAACGTCAGCGAACTGGCCTCGGCGTCCGAGAACGGAAAAACCGGCCTTCAAACCGTGGCTGAAAAGATACGGGAAATCGCCCGCGACTCCGAAGGCCTTCTGGAAATAAACTCGGTCATGGACAATATAGCAAGCCAGACCAACCTGCTTTCCATGAACGCGGCAATCGAGGCGGCCCACGCCGGAGAGGCGGGGAAAGGCTTTGCCGTAGTCGCCGACGAGATCCGCAAACTTGCCGAATCGTCAAGCGAGCAGTCAAAAACGACCGCGACGATGCTGAAAAAGATAAAAACTTCCATAGACAGCATAACGGGATCTTCCAATGAAGTTCTTTCGGGCTTTGAGGTCATTGATTCGGGGGTAAAGACCGTTTCACGCCATGAAGAAAATATCCGTAACGCGATGGAAGAGCAGGAAACAGGCGGCAGGCAAATACTGGAATCGATGGCCCGGCTGAAAGAGATAAGCGTATCCGTCAAGAAAGGCGCGGAAGATATGCTGGCGTCCGGCGACAAGCTGAACAAGCAGACCGGCGAATTCATAAATATCAGCAACGAATCGATGACCGGTATGAACAGGATAGTGAACGGGGCGATGCGGGAGATAAAAGCCGCGGTAGTCACTGTGGACGAGATGAGCGCCGAGAACAGCCGTAACTTTGAAGAGCTGAAAACTGAATCGCAAAAATTTAAAGCCGATGCGGGCGGCGGGAAGAAAAAGATCATTGTGGTTGACGACGAGCAAACCGTTCTAACCCTGACAAAATCCGTGCTGGAGAATAAGTATGACGTTACCACGGTCAGTTCGGGCAAAGCGGCATTGGATTTATTCTACCAGGGCTATACCCCCAATTTGGTGTTATTGGATTTGAACATGCCCGAAATGGGCGGATGGGACACATATATCAGGATACGGGATCTGTCCAAACTGCACAAAACCCCGATAGCGATATACACGACATCGGAAAACGCGGATGACAAGGCCAAAGCGAAGGAGATGGGCGCGGTTGATTTCATCAAGAAGCCCTGCAATAAAGACGAACTGCTGAACAGGATAGAACAAATAACAAAGAGCAAATAGCAGGTAGCAAAGAGCAAAGTTAAGAATAAAGAGCAACCTCTTCCTTTGCTCATTGCTCATTGCTATTTGCTATTTGTATCTTCACCCTTTCAATCGTTTTTGCTTTGCCGTCGGGGGCGATGTCGATGTACACGCCCTGCAACTCAGGCTTGTCCCAGGCGTCTTTTGTCCATTCGGGGATGCCGGAAAGGTATTCCTGTATGCGGGATGCGGTGTCGCAGCCGCCCACCGATTCGCTTGAGCCGGTGCGCCCCGCGTCGCTGATCACCGCCGTGCCTTTGGGGAGTATTGATTCGTCGGCGGTCTGCACCCTGGTATGCGAGCCTATAACGGCGGAACAGCCGCCGTCCGCTGTGAAAAAAAGCGTTTTCTTTTCGGCTGTGGCCTGGGCGTGAAAATCAACAATGACGTAGGGCGTTTCCTGGCGCAGGCGCTCCAGAAGCACGGGTATGCGGACAAAGGGGCTGCCGGAATGGAGCCTGCCGAAACCGTTTTGCCCGAGCAGCACGGCTACGGCGACCTTTTGGCCCTTTGACCGGCCTTCCGCCTTGTAGATCCGCGAGCCTGTACCGGGGGCCTGCGGGTTGAGGTTTTCGGGCCGCAGCACGTAGGGGATCTTTTCCATGTTTTCCGTAAGGTCTTTCTTGAAAAAACAGCATTCGCCCGTGGTAATGACGTTTGCCCCCATCTTGTGCAGGTATGCGGCATGGTTCCTCCCCAGGCCGTTGCCGCCTGTGGCCCCGTCCGCGCATGCGATCAAAAAGTCCCAGGGATAGCGCTGTTTTAGTTCCGGCAGAGCCGTTTTGAAGGCGTAAACCCCCGCCTTGCCAACGATCTCCGCGACATACAGCACCTTCACTCTTTAATTCCTCACTCCTAATTCCTAATTCCTCATTTCCGAAAGCGCCCTCTCGAATTCCGCCGCCGCCCGGTAATCGCCGAGTTCCCGGCAACTGTCCCTCAGGTTAATCAACGCGTCCTGGTAATGGGGCACCAGGCTTACCGCTTCCTCAAAACATTTGCGGGCCTCTTCAAAATCCCCTTTTGTAAAGAACAAAACCCCCAGGTTGTTCCACGCCTTCGGATCGTTCCCGTCCTGGGCCAGGGCGGACCTGTAGCAGTCCTCGGAAAGCTCGAATTCTTTCATCTCGTAATGGATAAGGCCCATGGAAATCCAGGCTTCTCCAAGGCAGTTGTCTATATTGAGCGCTTTGAGAAAACTGTCTATCGCTTCTTCATAGTTCCCGGTGCGCTGCTGGGCGATCCCCAGATTCAGCCACAACAGCGGGTTTTCAGGTTCCATGCCCAGCGCCTCGCGGAAAAGGGGAATCGCTTCGTACGGGCGATTCGCCTCTGTCAGGGCAATACCTGAATTATTCAAAAAAGCTGCTGTTTCCATAATTCCCCCCCTGCGAATTTATACTGATTATAGTATAATATATCCTAAATAGTCACAGAATACTATAACAAATTTATCTTTTATGATATAGTTTGATTTAACAGGGTTTTTTATTATGCAGGATATAAACGAATATTCCGCCAATACGTCCGATTACGAGCTTTGCGCTTATTTCTATGACAGGATTATCAGCGGGGAAATAAGAAATTTTTCGGGGCTTATAAAATCAGCCTCCGCGATAACCGGCAACAAGCGCAGCCATCCTTCCATTATGCGGGCTTTCGAGCTTATCAAGCGTTTATACTGGGGCTTTTTTTCCGCCATTTCTCCTCATACCCACCCGAAGCTTTGGAGCGAAGTCGTAATAACCGACAAAAATTTTCCCGAAGCCGGGGATCTCAAGCATACCCTGCAAATTTCAAACCTCTATGTCGCCATGCTGGACATACACGGGTATACCAGATTCTGCATGGACACGCGGAAGAACCTTTCCATGATGCACACGCTTGACAGGGCCATGGAACTGGAGATCGGCGCCATATCGGCGGCCTGCGACGCTATCAGCCACAGGGAAAGGGGGGACGAGATAGTGGTGGTCGCCGCCAGCGCCACAAACATTGTTACCGCCGTGATGGCTATCATTGACTATTTTGGCAAGACCAGCCTGGTCGGCGACCCCCGTATCGTGACGAAGCGTTCTGCTGACGCCGAATCCCTGCCCGCGTTTAAGGTGTCCGCGGGGATCACCGGGGGGAACACGACATCCCCGCTGATCATTACGGACAAGGGCGGGCTTTCCGGCTTCCTGCTCAATTCGGGCGCCCGCCTGCAGGCCCGCGCCAACGAGCTTTCCCCCACGGAATCCAGGATAATGATCGCCAGGCAGGTACAGATGAATTTTGACAAGGAGAACACGCAGGCTAAATGCTCGCTTGCCGAAAGCGGCGCGCTGTATTTTTTTGACACGGGGCACATTGAATTTAAAGGGGTGATAATCCCCACCTGCGAAATTGTTTTTATGGAGAGCGAGCGTTACAAGGAAAGGCTCGGCTCCGAGATGAACCGGCTGATGGAATCGATCAATCAAAATCTGTGGGAGCAGAGAATCTTTTCGGACATGCTGGCGTTAATCGTAAAAGCGGCGACCGTGATGCCGGGTTTCTCCGTAACGCCGCAGGTTTTGATTGACAACATTCAGACGCTTACAAACGATTCTCTTGTGCATCTGTGCAGGAAGGCGATGGCCGCCTATCTCCGCGATGAGGACTACAACGTCGCCGTAGCGTTTCTCCGCGATTTTATTTCCATCCTCGAAATGGTCCCGTCTTTTGACCGGCTTATCATGGACTATCTGAAAGGGGTGACCGTGAAATACACGATGCTGCTTGGCCTGTACAACGAGAATATCAGCCGCCAGATCGAGGAAAAGTCGTCGGGGATTTTCTTCGGCAATTACGCCGCCGCCTGGGCCGCGGCCAAAAAGGGCGTTTCAATGCACGCGAAGCTCTGCGAGATGGGGAAAAACAGCGAGCTTGTCGCAAAGAACAAGAATCTGTGGTGTTCCCTTATTAAGCAGCATCAGAAGGATCTGGAATTCTCAATGTACGCGGGGAAGAAATAGCGAAAAAAAACGGGAAAACATTGAAAAATTTGAAATCGTTTTGGAATTGTCCGATAATAAAAATATGATGATAAAAACAATGAAAATATGCATACTGCTGTCTGTTTTTGTTCTCTTTTCATGCAAGTCTGTACGTAATGAAAAGCCCCGTGAAGAACCGGCGAATACGAATTTTGAGGTAATTATAGAACAAAACGACAAAAAAATAAACGAATCGAACGGTTTTTATACTATAGAAGACCAAAAGTTTAATATTTTGGTAAGGAATGCCGGGGATAAAACAATAAATATTTTCGCTTACCATAACGAAGAAATGTTCCGGAAATATACGTACCCTGTTGAATGTAAAAAAACGGTTATGTTTCATCCGGGAACCGCTTTGATAGATAACGCGGACAAGGATAAAGAAATTACATTGGCGCTAAACAGGGAAATGCAATATAACGTAATACCCCCTGAAAAAAGAACGGACAATAACAGCACCTCTCTGATAAAAATCAAAAATATTGCGAATACCGACAATAAATATAACGGGTCGCTGTATTTGACGTTTCTCGTTGATTTTAACAACGATAATATTATAGACAAGAACGAAGTAAAAAATATTTCCCTAAAGATAAATAAATCGTCCAGCGGTATTTTATTTAAGGACAAAGTGTATGTTTCCAGTATTGGAAACTGGATAAAGGATCTTGAGTATCCCGTATATTCAAACGAATTTTCTTATGTAAAAATAACAAACGAAAAAGAAAAACAAAAATTTCTACAATCGTTTGGGCAAAATAATTTTACCAATCCGTATTCTAAAATCAACAGAATTGATATTTTGGATTATACAAAGTACAATATGTATATTATTTTTTCGCCCGTAACGAAGGACATAGAATTATCCGGCAACCCGTATCATTACAGCGGTGAAAATAAACTGATATTTGAAACAAGAACCAACAGGGAAGCGAACAGGGGCGTATATGTTTATTACAGGGAATATCGTGTTGAAAAAAACACGGACATATTTGAGATGTGGGTAAACGACAGGGGAAGATTAAGAAAAATAAATAAATTTGATTTATCATAGACCAATGGCCGTAAGCAATCTATAATCTGATAGTTTCTGAAATTATTATAGCCAATAAGGCTATATCTTGTTGTTATACCTTATTTATTGACAGCCATCTCAAAAGCAGTTTCCTGTTCAACCGCTTCAGGGTCAATTATTCCGGCTTCCCGCATAGCCTTCGCCCGTTCTTCCATAGTGGCGTAATTAACCGGGCGGAATTCCGCCAACTGCTCAGGGGTCAGCAATGGGCAATCCGGATCATAGACATAGGGGCGTTTGGCCGCCGCTTCAATACGGCGTCTGGCGGCTTCTTTCTCCTCAAAAGTTAACTCTTTGCCAACCTCCAGGGTGCTTCTTACTATCTCCATTGTAAATCCTCCGTTCAAAAGGTTCTGCTACTCTGGCTGATATAATCCATGTAACGTCTTCCCTCTCCGTATAAACAACGAAAAGAACATCGTTGAAATAGCCCATAGTTTGCCAACGGTCTTCTACGATGCTACTGTCGTCATCATGCCGTTCCATCCTGAATGGATCACGGAATATCTCTTGGGCATCCGTAAAATTGATGCCGTGTTTGTCGATGTTATCTTGCTCTTTTTCCGGACACCATGCAAATTCCATACATCCACCTTAATCATACTATATTTTATTGGATTAGGCAATTATTTGCCTTAATCGTCCAGCAATTCAGAATTCAAAAAATATGATATAAAAGAAGGATGGCGAGGGGCATAATAAAGAGGCTGCTGGGCGGCCTGAGGGAAACGGCGGCAAGACTGCCGGACAATCGGAAGAGCAGCAATGGGCGCAAATACAGCATAAGGGACGCGATACTAAGCGCATTCGCAGTGTTTTATTTCCAGCATCCGTCTTTGCTGAACTTTCAGCAGGATATGCGCAGAAAACACAAGCGGGACAATCTGGAAACGCTGTTCGGGGTAGGGGACATCCCCAGTTCAGACCAGATGACGAATATAGTGGACGGGATAGCAAGCGGGGGGCTTTCGGCGGCGTATGAACAGGCGCATCAGGCAGCCGGGGAACACAAAATAATAGACCTGTACCGGGTATTAGACGGCGGGGTATTAATCGCGCTGGACGGGACATGGATATTCAGCTCGGAAAACATA
>Ga0268262_10001690_pt1 | contig 26853 bp, 33 predicted proteins | sample TergutNc150P3_FD_190354 | JGI IMG/M metagenome (GOLD analysis project Ga0268262, IMG submission 190354) | Nasutitermes corniger P3 segment gut microbial community from laboratory colony in Florida, USA - Nc150 P3 (SPAdes) (version 2) | ecosystem: Host-associated > Arthropoda: Insects >... | reverse complement strand
GACTTTAGTTCTTATTATTTTTGCATTCTTAAACTGAACATATGCACTACTAAATCATCAAATCAGATGTATAAAAACACAAAAATCATGCAACTACGCCGGTAAAACCGTCAAAAAAATAATTAAGGCTAAAGTCTACTGTACAATAGACAAATATCACCTTAAATCAAATGGATCACTGTTTTAGATTTTTAGGCCATAATAAAAGTACAATGCTAAGGGAACGTCTGAAATTAAAGTTAACAGTACACTCGATGCAAGTATGTTGTTATCCCATTATGTATTCCAAAAATTGTTAACTTTATTTATCTACAATCCCTAACCACCAAAATGTCCCTATGATAGTGACTATGTATACACAGAAAATTTTTAGGCATTCTCTTCATTAGTATGGTAATAGATATTTATAAATAGAAATTGTTGATTTATGGAATCCGATTTTTTATTCAATAGACCTTGTCTGTATTAGTGCTTTGGCAGTAAATCGGAGGTTTTATTAGCACATAAATCCTAAATTCCCGAGAAAATTATCACTACAGACTGTCAGCAAATCCGAAGGCTTTGTAGAGTTCACGTATCTCTTTTGTTGGAACAAAACTAATCGCATCACCATTGATGCTTTGAACACGAAATTTTGACAAAAACAAATTTATCCTCAACAACACCTGCTATATCCTCTGTTAAAGTATACACGTTTCCATTTCTGCATATCTTATCTGTTCCCTCAACTACATCTTCAGACGTTATTCTAATACTATCTTCCAAAACACGCTGAGTATTAACAAACACTAAAAAGTATAAAAGTCCAATAGTTAACAAAAATATTGATAGAAAAATAAGTGCAGGTAACAATTTTTTAGAAACTAAAAACGCCTTGTTTTGGATAAACATAGACCTTCAAAAAAACTTGAACCCTAACTTCTCGAAATTAAGTAATATGGTTCGTCTGTAAGTCTTGTTTTTTAGTTATTTTTACAATTAACGTGCTATTTGCCTCTTTTAGAGTTACACACATATTACTTAATATAAGTAATATGGACCTATTACAAAAACACTATAAAAAGCCCCTAATACAAAAATAACCAAAAACCAAACCTAAAACTAACACCTATTACTTAAAATTGAGAAGTTAGGGTTGGATTTAGGTCAGGAGAATAAGCAGGCAAAAACCAAACATAAGCACCCTCTCAAAAATAGGATCCAAAACACCCGCAACCTTGTGCGAGGACAAATTATCCAAAAACACCATATCCCCCACATTCAAAGTAGGCGCTAAAACATACTTTACATACAAACCGAAAATATCGCCATTTAAAGTCCCTTTAAACGTTATGGACGCATTTACGCCTGATAGACGTACAGTGGCAAGTATGGAGGTACGCTCAAAGCGTGCATTAGGCACATAATTCTCCACTCGAGCGTGTTTGTCACCTCACCCATAAAGCTTGGTCGTGACAGAATTAATGCTGGTTTCATCAAGAAAAACAAGTTTATCAATCTCTAGGGTTTTTTGTAGTTCACGCTAATCATTGCGTTTTTCAACTATATCGGTTCGCTTTTGGTCATTTGCATGGAGTGTCTTTTTTTAAACGTTAGACCCATCGCTTTAAGATGAAATGAAAGGCCGCCTTCTGTTAGGTTTAGGGATAGTTTGTCGATGAGTTCGTTGAGGGTTATGTCGGGTGTTTCTGTTATGGTGTTTTTGATTTGTTGGTCTTGTTGTGCAGTGAGTTTGCTTTTTCTTTTTGTGTATGGGGTTGGTTGGTAGTTTCCTGTTTTTTGGTGTTTGTTTCATATTCGGTTTATGGTGCTTTTGCTTGTGTTGAACCATTTTTTGATTTGTGATGTGGGTTTGTTTCTTTGTTTGGCTGCTATGATGTCTGCTCGTTTATCATTTGAAACCGGTCTCACCATGACTGAACATACCTTTAACAATTAAACACCACAAACATATACGCCAATGCATATTTAAGTTGCTATATTGGCATTCTATTTTTTGTGGGCCTGAATTTTTATAGCTTACATCTGTATATATTGTATTGTGGTATGCGAATGGCGGCGAGTATTGCTGATGATGAGATTTACTCTATTATGTTTAGTTCGTTTAAGCATCCTGTACGTCGTAAGATTTTGCGTATGCTCGATTCTAAACCTATGACTTTTATGGAGCTTGTTGAAGCTCTTGGTATTTCAACGCCAAATTTGACTTATCATTTGGAAAGTCTTGGTGAGTTGATTTCCAAATCAGATAATGGAGTGTATAAATTGTCTGCTTTTGGTCAGGCTAGCATAAGTGCATTGAAAGGTGTGGAAGATGTACATGGTGCTGAGCCTAAACGCCGTAGGTTTGCTCTTAATGGTCGTACAGTTTTTGGCGCTTTACTCATTGTTATTATCCTTCTAGCAGGCTTTTCTGTTATGCAATATAACAAGTATAGTCAATTGTTTGAAGAGCAGCAGATTCTTTATGCAGAAAATCAGCAGTTAAAATCTTGGGGTATGGGTACTGACAAAGTTGCTAATTTTTTGTACAATGTTGTGCATATTGACACAAGAAACTATACTATCACGTTGCTGAGTAATAATTTATATTGGCGAACAGATTTTGGTGGACTCTCTGAGGAAGAAGCAGTTTACGCCCTAAAAAGCTATGGCAGTAATTTGAATGTCATGTTTCGTTTCAGAAATAACCATTTTTCTCGATATGAACTTACCATGATTGAAAGCGCACCTATTTTCACACAAAATGAACCTAACAATCTTATCCTAACAGCGCATGGCATTCTAACTAGTTACCAAACATATTCTGGTGATGAATACATAGCAGACATGCTAAGCCTTTTAAGTCAAGTGTCAACAACTCAAAGCACAACAATAACAGAGGGTAACATGAAACTTAGCATTACCATATCTGGCACATCTGCAGAACTATTTTGGATGTTTACCGAAAACGGTATAGACTATCAAACTAAAGGCCTACAGATGACTTTCCAATATAACATACTAACAACAATGACAGATAGCTACCACCTATTCCAAAAAGGCAGTAGCACAATTTCTATAACACAGGAGCGAGCAATTGAAATTGCAGAAAAATATGTAACAACAATGACTTACATAATCGAAGGCCAACAAGTATCAGGATTCAAACCAACAAGCCCACCTTTATCTATACAAATGGTACCTCACGTCCGAGGCGGCTCAGTAGACCTATATCCCTACTGGTACATCGAATTTAATCTTGACACAATCTACCCCGGAGGCTTAAACATAGTAGCTGTTGGAATATACGCAGACACAGGGCAAGTAGCAGATGCACAATTACAACGCGGAAGCATAGAACTCTAACAATAACTTTTCCCTTTTCTAAAAACAACCTTTGTTATCTTTCCAAAAATGAGCCTCTTTTTCTTTGAAACTTTCAGAATTCCAGTTTTATAGCTTATTTACCCTATCAAAAAGAAGAAAACAAGTAGAAAAACGCGGAGTATTAACTAAGACTTTATATTATACAAAGTGAAACTTACACATATTGTGGAGTGTTATAAGTTGAGTTCTCCTTTTCATGTTACCGATGTTAATTTTGAAGAAACTCTAAAGAATAATGCGCTTGTGTTTGTTGACTTTTGGGCAACTTGGTGTGGTCCATGTAGAGCATTAGCGCCGACGATAGACGAGTTAGCGAAGGAATATGCTGGAAAAATTTTAATCGGCAAAATTGATGCTAGTAGCAACTCTATTTCTGCTGAAAAATTTGGCGTATTTAGCGTTCCAACAATGATACTCTTTAAAAATGGTCAAGAAACTGAACGACTCGTTGGCTTATGCACTAAAGAGAGCATAGTTGAAGTACTTAACAAATATTTATAATATTTTTTTAGTTTTGCATTTTTTCATACATTTTTTCTAGAGTCCAACGTATGCTTGACTTTAACTCTTTTAGGCGTTCGTCATCTACATTGTTGATTACTATTTCTCGAATTAGACCTTCGTCATCTTTTATTATCTCATATGCGAAGGCTCTAGTTGTCTCTAATTGTTTTGTGCGTACAAGCTCGGCGTCTTTTTCTTTCATTTTATCTAGTACTCTTTCTACTAGAAAATTCTGAAAAGGCGGCGTCTTTATATTAAATTGTTTACTCTCATCAGGCATTACATGCATAACTTCTTTATTAAAACAAATTAATGCTAATGATTCATCATTCATAGTTTTAAGCGAAAACACTTCATCTCTATTATGAGATAACAATGACGCTGATGCTGCTATAGTTGCTGGTGTTGCTGCCGCCGGTGCTGTTGTTGTTGTCACTGTTAGTGTCGGTGTGGGTTGTGGTTTTATTGTTATCGTCGTTGGTGTTGGTGGGGTTTCTTGTGTTTCTTGTTTTGGTAGTGTTATTTCTTTTGGTAGATTTAGTTGTAGTTGTGTTTCTTTTAGGTCTCCGCGTTTGAAACCTTTTTCAAGGAGCATGGTGTTTACTATGTCTAGGGCTGTTTGTATTTCTCTTGTTTCATTGTTTAATGTTTCAAGCTGGTTTTCTAAGCGTTTTTTAAATGCTATGAGTGTTTTCATTTTTTCTGAATCTAACGACATAGGCTTCCTCTCTTGTTATCTATTAATTATGTTGTATTACTTATTATTCGTTTTTGCTTTTCTAATTTTTTAGGTTAGTTTGTTATTTGTTTGAGTTGTTTTTGATACATTTCTACAATTTCTTTTGAGGTTGTTGCGTCTTGTGGGCTTTTGTCTGTGCGGTATTTTCCTGTAAATCTTGGAAAACGAATTGCTAAGCCGCTGTCTTTACGAATTGCGTCCATGGCACAGACGTGAATGGGACTTAATGTAACTTCAGCACCTAAAATTTCTAAAACAATATAGGGTTCAAACCAGACTTCAGCTTCCATTGTTGATAAAACTCTTGAGTGTTTACGAGGTATAACGTGCTTTTGCAGCATAGCATGCAGGTCCTCTATATCCTTATCTGTAAATCCTGTGCCACATTTCGTTACAGTTTCAAAAATATCTTTCTCTTTATTATATACGGCTAATAATAAAGCGCCATACGCTCCCGCACGCTTACCTCTACCATGAAACGCGCCTACAACAACTAGGTCAACGGTATCTGTCATCTCACTTTTATAATCCCGCTTAAACTTTATCCACAACCAGCCACGATTCCCCGCCTGATATACCGATTCCCTAGCTAAAGATTTACAAATTAACCCCTCACAACCACCCGTTATAGCCTCCTCAAAAAAATCCTCCAACTCTTTAGGACTACAAACAGCCTTTTGAGCAGCAACTTGCAACTGAACATTTCTCTCTAACACACCTTCTAACGCGATACGTCTAACCGTTAAAGGTTCACAGGTTAAATCTTTACCATCAACATATAACATATCAAAAGCATACAACGAAATAGGATACTGCTCAACAGCCGCCTCTATTCCATACTTACGCCGACGATGCATAAGCTCTTGAAAAGGCCTCATATCCCCAGTCTCCAAATCCACAGTCACACACTCCGCCTCAAAAATCACCTCACCAGCTTTCACCTGCCTTCTAACTAAATCTGCAACATCGGGGTATTGACTAGAAATATTTTCCAACCGTCGAGAATACAAAACAACACGCTCACCCTGCTTATGAACCTGAATACGCTCACCATCATACTTATACTCCGCTAAACACTTACCACAAAACTTTTCCAAAATCTCCTCCGGAGAAGATAACCTCTCAGCCAACATAGGACGTATAGGCTCAAAAACTCCCACACACAAACCCCCAACAGCATCCACCCCCTCTCTAACCAACATATCCGCCACCCTGCCAAGATCAGAGCAAATATTATAAGCACGCTCAATAACCCCCCGCACCTCCCTACCCCCACCAAACGCAACAGCCAACGCCTCCAAAACAGTCATATCCGCAATACCCAAACGCAAATTACCCGTAACAGTACGCATGAGATACCTCGCCTCCATAGGAGAAGCATCCGATAGCAAACCCGCAAAAACAGCCATCTTCATATCCACCGCACCCACACCCGATGTCCTCGCCATCTTATCAAGCACCTCATAAACACGCTCAACAGTTAAAACCTTAGAAAAAAACGTAGACTGCTTCCTATTAGCAAGATACAACTCTGCAACCTGACCAATATCCCCCGTCCGCTGCAAATCAGCCAACACATCCCCCTCCTTCCCCCCAGACGCACGCACAAGCGCCTTAACAGCCAACTTTTCCGCTATACCAATTTCAACACCAACAAAATCTGGATACAACTTGCCCTGCGTAAGATACACAATCCTAGAAACAACATCCTTAGCCGAATTCATAAACAAATCCACTAAAATATCTATCATCTCAAGACGCTTACTAGTTGCCTCAATCCTACCATAAGCATCAGCAATAACTGAATAATCCATACTTCAAACCTACACAAATATTGATAAAGTAACCAAATAAATAAAGTAACACCCAACTCTACATAAAGACCACATAGACAATACAAAAATATCAAACAAACAACAAAAAAGAAAAACTAAGTTTTAATAAGCTCTAACAAAATCGCTTTAGCTGAATACAACCTATTTTCCGCCTGCTCATAAATCACACTACTCGCGCCTTCAACAACATCTCCTGTAATCTCATAACCCCTATGAATAGGCATATCATGCATAATATGCGTGTTAGTACCCTTTAACAGATCAGCGTTAACCTGATAGGGCAACATCAACTTAACACGTTTCTCCTTCTCTTTACAAAAACTTGGATCAGTAAAAAACTCCATATCCACCCAGGTATCCGTATACACAAAATCCGTATCTAAAACCGCCCCTTTCAAATCTAACGAGGACTCCCACAAACCCGACTTACGAGCCTCATCCAAAAGCTCCTCATCCCTAGAGACCTCATTAAAAATGGGACAAACAGTTACAATTTTTACGCCCGTTTTAGTACACGCCTCAATTAACGAATTAGTAACATTATTATGCACACCAACATAAACAAGCCTTGACCCCAATAGAGCGCCTTTTTTCTCTTTTATAGTAACCAAATCCGCTAAAACCTGACTAGGATGATACTTATCATCACAACCATTTATAACCGGAACACTACTAGCTGCTGCCATCTTGTTCAAATCTGCATTAAAAAGCAACCTTGCCATGATACAGTCAACATTACGCGATAAATACCGTATTTCATCAGAAAGATCAGCCATCATGAAATTAGTAGTTCTCCAATCCAAAAAAAGACCATGACCACCCATCTGAGCCATAGCCACCTCAAACGAAACACGCGTACGAGTGGAAGTCTTCTGAAAAACTAGAGTAGCAGTTTTACCTTCTAAACTTTTGGCATACTTTTGTGGACAACTTTTAACTGCTAACGCAGTATCAACTAACTGTGTAATATCTTGACCGGATAATTCTTTAAAGTTAAGTAAATGCATCCTTCCACTTTCTTCTATAATCAATACAGCGTAACCATCTAGCAATTATAAGGTTTATGCAATACACATCTCAAAGTTGCTACATATTATACTAAATTAACCATACTTTTCTAAAGTTACTCTAAAAGTATTATCTTGCAAAAATTATTTCTTGTTAGTTTCACAAAAAACTATTACAAATCTCGTATGTATTTAGCTCTCAGTGAAAATTTCGTTAACATTTAATTTTTCATGCCTTTTTTTTCTCAACAAACACAGTTACATATACAAATTCATGTTAGGCACTTTAATAAAAACACATGAGCTAAATACATACCAAATCTCTTTTAAATACGAAACATTCTCAGTAAGCCTATACAAAGTGGTGCATATGATTCTACTGGTTTCCTCAAACAGAGATGTGGCAAGCTTAAACATAGCTAACCAAATTCTACAGAATTATCCATTCCAAAAAGTTTCTGAAGACTTTCAAAATAACCCTGTTTACACTGCGTGTCTTAACCAAAATTTAGTCACTCTTATTAGGCTAAATGAGGAATCAGTAGATGCTCAAAGCATACCTGAAAATTTTTCAGACATCGAGCTTGTGATTTTTATTTCAAGGCATAGTAGTCAGAGTGGTGTGCCAACGTTAACTGTGCATCCTCCAGGAAACTTTGCAGACGCAGACTTTGGCGGCTCGCCCAGAACAGTTTCTGTTTCTCCTGCTACTGCAATGTCCCACACGTTGAAAATGCTTATGTTTTTTCAACAAAAATTCGAGTTATCGGAATATGAGGTGTCTTTTGAAGTTACACATCATGGGCCTTCATTAAATGTGCCATCTATGTTTGTTGAGCTTGGAAGCTCTATGTCTCAGTGGACTAACACTAAAGCAGCTTATGCTATAGCTTGTAGCGTAATTTCTACAATAGAAAACTTTGAACCTAAACCGTCTCAGAGAGCTGTTATAGGTATTGGAGGAACACATTATAATAAAAAATTTACAAATATGGCTCTTAATGGTGAAGCGTTTTTTGGTCATATGATTCCAAAATATGCTGTTATGCATGTGGATGTTTCTATGCTTCGACATTGTGTTGAGCGAAGTTTGGAACAAATTTCTGAAGTACTCTTGGACTGGCGGGGTATAAAAAGTGAAGATAAGCCTGGTTTAATTGCGGCTTTAGATGCCTCCCGCATTGTTTACCGCAAAATTTAATTTTAAACCTGAAAGTTTAATAATGAATATGTTGTTAAGGTTTCCATCTCTTAAAAATTACAGCAACGTTTATTATTTCAAAAAAGAACTCATGAGTGTGCGGTAAATATGGGCATAAAATCATTCCTGTCACAATGTGCAAGGACTTTGAAATTAGCAGTGAAACCTGGGCGTGACGAGCTTTGGATATCTATGAAAGTCAGTGTCTTAGGCATAGGTGTGGTAGGTGTAATCGGTTTCGCAATTAAGCTTATAGGATCATTTCTATCTGGCGGCTTAGGTGGAGCCTAAGTATTTAGAGGCAATCTCTATGCAGGAAAAAGATAACCCGTCAACAACTAAAATATTCGTAGTTAAAACAACTACTGGGCAAGAGCGTAATGTTGCAAGGTTACTTACTGCAAAGGTTGAAATGAGCAATATTCCATTGAAATCTCTTCTAATACCTGATACTTTAAAAGGGTACGTGTTTGTTGAAGCTGATGGTCCACATTATGTGGAAGAAGCTATTGCAGGCGTTAGGCATGTTCGGTCTCGCATTCCTGGTTTAGTTAATTTTGCTGAAATTGAGCGTTATATTGTACGTAAACCCGTTATGGAGGATCTCGGTGAGGATGATGTTGTGGAAATTACCGGTGGACCCTTTAAGGGTATGCGCGCAAAAATTACTAGGCTTGATAAGTCAAAAGGCGAAGTTACTCTTGAACTTCTTGAGGCAACATTTACTTTGCCAATTACGGTACATTCAGATTATGTAAAACTTGTAGAAAAAGCAAAAGTGTAAAAGTGAAATAAAATGGTAGAAACAAAAGTTGTAGAATTAATCGTTGGTGGCGGTCAAGCTACTGTTGGTCCTCCACTTGGTCCAGCTCTTGGACCCTTAGGTGTCAACATTGTAGCTGTTGTTAACAAAATTAACGAGGTTACAAAAGAGTATGCTGGAATGAAAGTTCCAGTAAAAGTTAGTGTTGATACTGAATATAAAACCTTTGAAGTAACAGTTGGTACTCCAACAGCATCGGCGTTAATTGTTTCTGAACTAAAAATTGAAAAAGGTTCTAGTACACCAAATAGCGTCAAAGTTGGCGACTTGTCTATGGCGCAGATTGTACGCATCGCAAAAATTAAGGCTCCACAGTTGCTATCGTCAACTACTGAAAATGCTGCTAAGGAAATACTTGGTACCTGTGTCACTTTAGGTGTAACCGTTGAAGGCAAAGACCCGCGCGATATACAGAAGGATATTGACGCTGGCATGTATGAACAGCTATTCGGTAGCCAATAATGTTAGGCGAATATTTTTATAATCGGTTTCCAATCCCTCATTGATTCGAGGCTTAAAAATGCCATTAGATAATAAGACCATATTAGAAGCAGTAAAGCAGGCGAAAACGCAGTCTGGCGGCAAGAAATTCAACCAGACCATAGATATGATCCTAGATATTCAAGAAGTTGATATGAAAGCGCCAGAAGGCAAAATTCAAGAAGTATTAGAGCTTCCAAAGCCAACGGGCAAACCTAACAAGGTCTGCATTGTTGCTTCTGGTGAATTTGCACTTAAAGCACGTAATGCTCAAGCTGACTTCGTTTTAGAAAGAGACGCCCTTGAAGGGTTAACAGGTAATAAGAAAGAATTACGAAAGTTAGCGACAAAGTATGACATCTTCGTTGTTGAAGCACCCATGATGCCTCTGGTTGGTAAAATACTCGGTCCAGTTCTAGGTCCAAGAGGAAAAATGCCTATGCCAGTTCCACCAAGTGCTGACGTTACCGCAATTCTTGCAAAAAACCGCAACACGATCGTTATACGCATGCGTACACAACCAGTAATTCAAGTCTCATTTGGTACTGAACAGATGAGCGATGAAGATCTTGTTGAAAACGCACATGCTATCCTTCGCGTTTTGGATACAAAATTGAAACGTGGACTCAAAAACATAAAGTTCATGTTTATTAAAACATCCATGGGCGAACCTGTCAAAATTAAACCATAACTGAGGAAAATAAACATGCCGTCACAACAAGTGTTACAACAAAAAACATCAGAAGTAGAAGAAATAGTCGATGTACTAAAGGACTGCCAACTAGTCGGCATAGCAAGCCTACAAAAAGTCCGAGCATCACAATTACAAGAACTCAAAAAAAGCATGAAAGGCCAAGTTACCTTCAAAGTTCTAAAAAACACACTCGTAAAATTTGCCATCGCAGAAATGAAAAGAACAGAACTAGCACCACTCGAAGAATACCTTGAAGGCCCAAACGTCTTCATGTTTACCACATTAAACCCATTCAAATTAGCCATTCTACTTGACAAAGGCAAAGTAAAAACATTCGCAAAATCAGGCGACCTAGCCGCAACAGACATAATAGTCCCAGAGGGCAACACAGGACAACCACCAGGACCAGTCATAAGCCAACTCAACGCTGTAGGACTACCAACAAAAATCCAAGACGGCAGCGTATGGGTAAGCAAAGACACACTCGTCGTCCGTAGAGGCGAACCTGTAAACGAACGGCTCGCAAGCGTACTATCAAAACTAGGCATAAAATCCGTAGAACTAGGCATATCCATGCGGGCAGTATACGACAACGGCATGATAATCACAGGAAACCAACTCTTCGTCGACCTAGCCGCAACAAAACAATCCGTAGAAACAAGCAACCAAGAAGCATTCGCACTAGCCCTAGAAATAGCATACACAACCAAAGACACCATTAAACCATTACTACAAAGAGCACACCAAAAAGCAACCGCCCTCTCAATCAGCGCAGCCATCCCAACAAAAGAAACAATAGGCGACCTCATACGCAAAGCAAACGCAGAAATGACAAGCCTAAACAACACAGTAGAAAAAACTACCCCAACAGCCTAACCCTTTCTCTTCCTTCATTTTCCCAAAAAACACATATTTTTCAACTAACACTATACACTCTTAACCTTTTCTAAATTTAGCCACACGATTAGCAATTAACGTAGCCATAGCCCCCGCACTAATACCTGAATCAATATTTACAACAGCAATACCAAGAGAACACGACTGCAACATAGCCATAAGCGTACCTACACCCTTCCCACCAAAACCATAACTATTAGACGTCGGAACCGCAATAACCGGCACATTAACCATACCCGCAACAACAGACGGCAAAGCCCCCTCCCTACCCGCAACAACAACAATAACATCAACATCTTTTACAACCAAATCCTTAAGCGGATCAAGCAACCTGTGAATACCCGCTACACCTAAATCATACTCAACATAAACCATGCAACCCATCTCTTCCGATATAACCCTAACCTCTTCAGCCACAGAAATATCCGAAGTCCCCGCAGTAAGCAAACCAACCCTGCCACCAGAACACACAACAGGATAATCCTTTCTCTTAATAACAACCACCCTAGCCCTCTCATTAACACTACAAACAGCATCCGATAACTTAGACACAACAGCAGCTCTTAAAGCCTCAACATGCTGCACCGTACACCGACTTATTATTACCCGACCACTAGCTTCAAACATTTTCACAGCAATATCTACAGTATCCCCAACAGACTTATTCTCAGCTAAAATAACCTCCGGCACACCCTTACGCTCCTCCCTCTTATAATCAAGCTTAGCTATACCATCAAGCTCCACAATAGCCTGCAAACGAACCAGTTTCTCTGCCTCCTCAACAGACAACTCAGAACACGCAGTTTTCTCCAAAATCTCCTTCAACGTAAACATACGCATATACCTACTGCCACAAGAACCACAAGCAATATATCGTTTTTGCCATTTTAAAATATTATCAAGTGGAAACTCATGACTAGACCTTCTCCCATAGCAATTATAGACTGCCAAACCGCCGGCATAGCAGGCGACATGCTCTTAGGCGCACTTTTAGACCTAGGCGCAGACGCCACCAAAATTACACACGCCATAAAAAGCATTGAAACTACAACATCTGTTTACTCAAACATTAACGTAGACATTAAACCTGTTACCTCAAAAAATTTCTGCGCCACCAAAGTTTCCATTACAGCTTCTGAAAGAAAACACAAAAGAAACGGCAAACAATTAATTGAAACCGTAGAAAAAACCGTAAAAAACCTCAAAATTTCTTCTCAAGCAAAACAATACGCCTCGAACGTAATACACACACTAATAGATACCGAATCTAACCTACACGGTACCTCTTTATGTAATGTACACCTACATGAAATTGGCCTAGTAGATACAGCAGCAGAAATTATTGGAACAGCCGTTGCACTGGATGACCTTGATTTTTTCAACACAAAAATTTACGTTACACCTGTATCTGTGGGAGGTGGTTTATTCAAGTTCTCACATGGTATAACTTCTAGCCCTTCTCCTGCAACGTTAGCTATTTTTCAGTCAAAAAATTTTCCAATAAAAGGAGGCCCTGTAGAATCTGAGCTTGCAACGCCAACTGGTGCCGCGTTGCTTGTTAATTTAACTTCTGAAGTTACCCATTTTTATCCCGAAATGGTTCCTGTAAAGGTGGGTTATGGTGTGGGTGATAAAGAGTTTCTTGAGGTTCCTAATATTTTGCGTATAACTTTGGGAAAATCTTTGGGGGCTTCTTTGGATAGTGATACTGTGGCTGTTTTGGAAACTAGTGTTGATGATGTTTCTGGTGAGGTTGTAGGTTATACCGTTGATCGTTTATTTTTAGAGGGTGCAAAGGATGTAAGTATTGTGCCTGTGTTTGCAAAAAAGAGTAGGCCTGCGCAGATAATTAAGGTTATAGCTGATAAGGCTGATTGTCAGCGTCTTGTTAATGTGTTAATTGAGGAAACGGGTACTTTAGGTGTGAGGGTTTATTGTTGTGAGCGGTATCTGGTTTCTCGAAGTATTTTTTCTGTTGCTGTATGTATAGCTGGGGAGAAAGAGAGTGTGAGGGTTAAGGTTTCAAAAAATGGTCAGGGTAAAATAGTTCGTTTAAAGCCTGAGTTTGATGATTTGAAGCGTTTGGCTGAGAAGACCAGTTTGTCTTTACGGGAGCTCTCGGATTTAGTTGTTGCAGAGGCTAGAGCTGTTTTATAGGTTGTGTTTATAGTTGGATGCGGTGCTTAGAGAAAAGTTTGAGCTTTTTAAAGAGTATGTTTCTACTGTGGGTGGGGAAGGGGTTGTTGTTGCTTTTTCTGGTGGTGTCGATAGTTCTACATTAGCTGCTATATGTCATATGGTTTTAGGTGAGCGGGCTGTTGCAGCTGTTGCACAGTCTCTTATTCATGCGTCGGAAGAGTTGTTGACTGCGGAGCGTGTTGCGGGTGAGATAGGTATACCTTTTTATGTTGTGCAAACTAGTGAGTTGTCGGATTCTTTTTTTTGTGCTAATTCTGAAAATAGGTGTTATTTTTGTAAAAAAGAGTTAATAGGGTGTTTAAAGCAGTTGGCTGGTCAGTTAGGGTTTAAAGTGGTTTTTGAGGGTACTAATTTTAGTGATCTTTCTGGACATCGTCCTGGGTTTAGAGCTGTTGAGGAGTCGTTAGATGTTTTTAGTCCATGGGTTGTAAATAAGTTTAGTAAGGATGAAATTAGGCAGTTGGCTAAATATTTGGGTCTTAGTGTTTATGATAAGCCTTCTTTGGCGTGTCTTGCATCTAGAATTTCTTTTAATCAGCAAATTACGGAGGAAAAGTTGGTTCGAGTTGATAATGCTGAGCGGGCTGTACGGGCTATTTCTGGTGCGGTGCAGGTTAGAGTTAGGGATCATGATGGGTTGGCGCGGATTGAGGTTTCGCGGGATGATTTTGCTCTTTTTTGTAGTGTGGCTGTTTGGGATCAGGTTGTGGTGGAGTTGTTGTGGTTGGGTTTTAGGTATGTGACTTTTGATTTGCGGGGGTATGTGTCGGGGAGTATGCTTAGGGCTGTTGATGATGGTTTTTAGTGGTTTTTGTTGTTTTTGGCGCGGTATTTTGGTTGTTGTTTGTGTTTTATGGTTTGTGGGTTGTGTTTTTGTTGTTTGTTTTTGTTTGAAATGGTTGTTTTGATGTTATTTGTTGTCTGTAAAGCATAACCTTTATATTCATTACAGTCTCTCATAATAGAATTCAGCTATAATTGCGCCCCGCAATTAAAACATATGGCGGCGGCTCAACCCCTACCGAAACGGCGTTTGCCTTGCAGGAATGACGGAGTTGGCCTCCAATTGCGGGGACATGTATGTGGACCTGATAGAATTGCTCATGTTAGGTCTGAATTGGGCTTTGACGTATAGAGTGGAATGTTTCTTCCTCCAAATCCAGTTAAGCACAATAGTGCGAGAGAGAAAGATGTAGTGCATATTAATATTCGTACCACACAAAAAACATGATAATGATCCGCAGAAATCAGCACGGAGTGTCATAGCTCCGGTTGATCCTGCCGGACCCCACTGCTATCGGGATAGGACTAAGACATGCTAGTCGTGCGCCTCAGCCAAAACGAGGCGCGGCATACAGCTCAGTAACACGTGGCTAATCTGCCCTTAGGACAAGAACAACCCCGGGAAACTGGGGCTAATTCTTGATAGGTGAAGAACTCTGGAATGAGTCTTCGCTTAAAAAGCTTCACGTTATGCTCGTGAGGTCGCCTAAGGATGAGGCCGCGACCGATCAGGTTGTTGGTGAGGTAATGGCTCACCAAGCCTTTTACCGGTGCGGGCCGTGAGAGCGGGAGCCCGGAGATGGGCACTGAGACAAGGGCCCAGGCCCTACGGGGCGCAGCAGTCGCGAAAACTTTGCAATACACGAAAGTGTGACAGGGCTATCCCGAGTGCCTTCCGCTGAGGAAGGCTTTTACCTAGTATAGTACGCTAGGGGAATAAGGAGAGGGCAAGTCTGGTGTCAGCCGCCGCGGTAATACCAGCTCTCCGAGTGGTGTGGATGTTTATTGGGCCTAAAGCATCCGTAGCTGGCTAGGTCAGTCTTTTGTTAAATCCACCGAATTAATCGTTGGATTGCGAGGGATACTACTTGGCTAGGGGACGAGAGAGGCAGACGGTATTTTCGGGGTAGGGGTGAAATCCTATAATCCCGGGAAGACCACCAGTGGCGAAGGCTGTCTGCTAGAACGCGCCCGACGGTGAGGGATGAAAGCTGGGGGAGCGAACCGGATTAGATACCCGGGTAGTCCCAGCTGTAAACGATGCAGGCTAGGTGTTTGGACGGCTACGTGCCGTTCTAGTGCCGCAGGGAAACTGTTAAGCCTGCCGCCTGGGGAGTACGATCGCAAGATTGAAACTTAAAGGAATTGGCGGGGGAGCACCACAAGGGGTGAAGCTTGCGGTTTAATTGGAGTCAACGCCGGAAATCTCACCGGGATCGACAGCAGTATGAAGGCCAGATTGAAGGTCTTGCTAGACGAGCTGAGAGGAGGTGCATGGCCGTCGCCAGTTCGTGCCGTGAGGTGTCCTGTTAAGTCAGGCAACGATCGAGACCCGTATCCTCTGTTGCTACTAGCTTTGTGCTGGGCACACTGAGGAGACCGCCACTGATAAAGTGGAGGAAGGAGCGGGCCACGGCAGGTCAGTATGCCCCAAATATCCCGGGCCACACGCGAGCTGCAATGGCAGGTACAATGGGTTCCAACCTCGAAAGGGGAAGGTAATCTCGAAAACCTGCCGTAGTTGGGATTGAGGGTTGAAACCCACCCTCATGAACATGGAATCCCTAGTAATCGCGTGTCACTAACACGCGGTGAATACGTCCCTGCTCCTTGCACACACCGCCCGTCGTTCCACTCGAGCGACTCTTGGGTGAGGTGCCGTCTTTGATGGCGGTATCGAATCTAAGTTTTGTGAGGGGGGAAAAGTCGTAACAAGGTGGCCGTAGGGGAACCTGCGGCCGGATCACCTCCTAAGTAAAAATCTCAAGCAGTAAAAGCTTGATTGGAGGAGCAAGGAGAGCATCAAAGGCTCTAACGTCAAAGCCCAATTCTTAACACAGAGAGGCAATATAGCTAAAATCGGGTTCAAAAATTCTTTTATGCTCTATTGTATCTTCCATTTCTTATGAGACTCTGTTTTTCTTGTTCTAAGCTTTTCCATGAAAACATTTTGGGTTTTCGTGGTTCTTCCAGCATCGGCATGTCGCCGATGGTGCAGTCTTCCATGAAAGCATTTTATGGTTTCATTGTTCTTCAAACATCGATGCAGTGTCGATGGTGTGGTCTCCTATGAAAAAATGGTCAAAGGTTTTTTCATCGCATTTCAATGAAATCTCTTATGAAATTTGAGTGTGTAATCAATAAGGCCTATTTACGCCTAACGCAATAAAAACAACAGTAGACCTCTTGCGAAACTGTCTGTTCCAAAGTGTTGGATAAGTGTATAGGTTAAAATTTAAGCTCAAACATCCATTTTACCAATAGGACAACAATTCAAACACTTACACGGGCCTAGTTTCGCAAGAAGTCTAATGCCTTACTCGGTACAGTGTCAAAATTTGGTACACTGTAAGGCGCTGTATGCAACTACTTTGAATGTTCAAATTTTTAAGTTAGTTCACTATGTGGAAATATGGGGATACGTTGCGGATGTATATTTAGTGCTTTTCTAGTGGAATCAAGTGGTATAATTCCAGAATATAGGCTGCCAAAAAAATAGAAATCTGTTTTCTTATGGATGTATGGATTCTTTAACAAACTTTGCATTCAAAATTAGTTAAATATGTCTTAGTTGCAAACTGTATTTATAATTGTGATGCTATTATAAACATGTGTATAATTCTTTAGGTTTTAGATTATACCTAATGGAATTTGTTTTATGTAGTTTCATGTTTATATTATTGTGTACTTAGTGCGATGGTTATGGAAAACGGAAAACAGGCTAATAATGTTAATTGGTACGAATTGGATGCCCAAGATGCATTAGAAAAGTTGGATGTAAAACCGGGTTATGGTTTATCCAAAGAGCAAGTTAGTGAGCGTCAGGCATGTTTTGGAAAAAACGTGTTACATCCGCCTAAAAAGGCCGGGTTGTTTCAGAAAGTTTTGCGTCAGCTTAAGGATGTTTCTGTTATTGTTTTGTTGATTGCGGTTGCTTTTTCGTTTTTGATGGTGCTCTATAATGGTGAGGGGTTGATTGAGTCTTTGGTTATTTTGTCTGTGGTTGTTTTGAATGTTATTTTAGCAATTGTTCATGAGGGTAGAGCAGAGAAAGCGCTTGAAACTTTGGCAAAGTTGAATTCTTTTGTGTGTGTTGTTGTGCGGGAGGGTGTTAAGCAGAGTATAGATGCTGCTGATTTGGTTCCTGGTGATATTGTTGTTTTGGAGACTGGTAATATTGTTCCAGCTGATGCGCGGTTGCTTGAAGTGGCAGGGTTTTTTTCTGATGAGTCTGCTTTGACAGGTGAGAGTGAGCCGGTTGAAAAAGATGCTTTAGTTGTTCTTTCGGGTGATGTGTCTTTGGGTGATCGGCATAATATGGTGTTTACGGGTTGTGTTGTTACGGCGGGTCGTGGTACAGCAGTAGTTACGTCTACAGGTGTGAATACGCAGATGGGGCAGATTACTGTGTTTCTGCGTGGAAATAAACTTGTGAAAACGCCTCTGCAATTGCGTCTTGACCAGCTTGGTAAGACTATCTGTGGTATAGCTCTTATTTCTGCTTTCATTATGATGGCGATAGGTTTGTATGGTAGGGCTAGTTTTGGTAATATGTTGTTGATAGCAATTTCTTTGGCGGTGGCTGCGGTTCCTGAAACTCTTTCGTTAATTGTTACTTTAACTATGGCTAATGGTGTGCAGAAGATGGTGAAGAAGCATGCTTTGGTTCGAAAGCTTCCTGCTGTAGAAACTTTGGGTAATACTTCTGTTATTTGTTCGGATAAAACTGGTACTCTTACTCAAAATTGTATGGCAGTTAGGCAGCTTTGGATTTGTGGTGGGGAATCGTTTGCGGATAATGTTGTGTTTTCTGAGGAGCAGTATCTTTTTCTTAAACGTTTAGCAATGGTGGGTAATGCTGCATTTGAGCTAGATGAAAATGGTAATAGAGTGTATATGGGTAATGCTACAGAAATTGGTATACTTAGGCTTTTGAATGAAAAAGGTTATGGTGTAGATGAGGTTGCGCATGAATACTGTCGCGTAGCTGAGATTCCTTTTTCATCAGATCGGAAAAAGATGTCTGTTGTTTTAAAAGATAAGGGGAGTGGTTATATTGTACTGTCTAAGGGTGCGCTTGATTGTTTGTTGCTTTCTTCTGAATATGCTTCTGATTTGGCAGATGCGCAGCGTGTGCATGATAAATTTGCTGCAAAAGCTTTGCGTGTTATTGCTTTAGCTGGTAAACATGTTGATGTGTTGCCAGAAGATGGTAATTTGGCCGATTTAGAGCGGGGTCTCAAATTGTATGGTCTTGTTGGTTTAATTGATCCGCCGCGTCCTGAAGCTGCAATTGCTATTATGAAGGCAAAGCATGCTGGTATACGTACTGTAATGATTACAGGTGATCATGCTACAACGGCGGGTGCTATAGCAAAAGATTTGGGTATTCTAAATGATGGCGAACAAGTTATGACTGGTGCTAGGCTTGCAAAAATGTCTGATGAGGAGTTAAATGATACAGTTAAAAATTTTGCTGTCTATGCAAGGGTGTCGCCAGAAGACAAACTTCGTATTGTAAAAGCTTGGCAGTTTAATGGTGATGTTGTTGCTATGACTGGTGATGGTGTAAATGACGCTCCCGCATTGAAAGCAGCTGATATTGGTATTGCAATGGGAAAAACTGGTACAGAAGTAGCAAAAAACGCTTCTGACTTGGTTATAGTTGATGACAACTTTGCAACAATTGTTGAGGCTATAGGTGAGGGCAGATGTGTATATGAAAATATTAAAAAGACCATTTCTTTTCTGTTGGTCTGTAATATGAGTGAGATTATTATTATGTTGTATGCTCAAATTGTGGGTTGGGGTATACTGTTAACGCCAGTTATGTTGTTGCTAATTAATTTGTTAGGTGATGATGTTCCAGGTATAGGTCTTGCTCATGAAGCATCTGATCCTGAGTTGATGAATAATAAACCCGTAGCGCGTAATGAAAGTTTCTTCAAAGGCGATTTATTGCGTGTGATTATTCAGCAAACCCTATTTTGCTCAATAGTAGTGCTGATAGGCTACTACATAGGTGCATTCTGTACAGTACCTGGTACAACTGCACCATCTGTAGGCGTAGGGCAAACTATTGCTTTTATTGTTACAAGCTGGACTTCAGTAATTCACGTTTTCCATGTTCGCAGTTCAAAATCCGTCTTTAAAACAACTATTAAAAATAACAAATCACTTGTTACCGGTGCGGTACTTATGTTATTTATACTTGCTGTACTAGTCATAGCACCATTCAATTACATATTTGGTCTTTCAGCAATAAATGGTGTACACTGGCTAATTGCAATAGTCTTATCAATAATGCCCACGGTGCTGCGTGAGATATTTTTGCTCTTCGATAAACTGCCCATAGTTACAAAATATAGTGACAAGCTAAACAAGTTTTTCTTTAAAATCCAAAAATGCATAAGACGTTAGTTCTTATCATTTTTTGTGTGAGTGTTCACGTGTAGATGTATATCGCGATTTTTTGTATTTTTACCTGTTAACCTTTCTTTCTGATGAATAATCCGTGCATTTTGCCATTTTTTTCGCCCATTTGTCACCTTATAGAAATCAGAATACCCCAAAGCTATCTATAAGTACGCATTAGATTTTTTGCGAAACTGAAATAAGTGTTAATTGTGTTGGTTTGTACTGTGTGTGTTTAGATGAAGTATGAAACGTTAGCAGGTTATTAGGCTGAAGAGTTTCGTTGGATAATTGGTGTTAAGCGTGCCACGTTTGGAAAGATGCTGGAAATATTGCGCGAAGTTTTGTTCTCAAACATGTTAAAGGTGGTCGAAGATCGGTCGTGCCTCAAACTAGATGAATTGGTAACTCGTGACCAAAGAATCAAATTTATCACTAACCCAACAGCAATTCTGTGCATAAAGGGTGCTTTGAAAACTGGATACCTTTTCTGACCAATCTAGCGCACCATGTACGCAAAGACAATTGTTTATGTTCAATGCGTTGCGTATTCCGTTTGCCTGTTATCAACGTACTTTCAGTAACGCGTTTTTGGTAGGCAAAATTATCATCGAAATAAACAGATTTATTTTAAATGGGGCAAGCAAAGTCAGTAATTCATCGAGATACTTGTGTTCCCGCGTACCGAAACAATATGCAAACGGCACGCTGGTGTTGTGGTCGATTGCCTATCAAAGCTAGTATTGTTGCGATTTATCGTGGACAAAAGACCATATTTCATCCATTTTGGCTTTATCGACTTCTGCCTGCTCATGGGGTAGAATTACAACGTCAATGTCTTGATTTTTGCAGAGATAATCGTAATTTACTTGCCATGTCCAGTTTTGTGTTTTTTTAAAATGGTGGTCACTGTATTTTGTGCAATTCCGAGAATGCGTCCGGTGGCACGAGTTTCCGTGCAGTCAACGACCATTTTTAAAACTTGTTCGCGGACTTGTGGATTGTAGGCTTTATATGTGTATTTTTCCACAAAGCTAAAGTGCTTACCTTTAGACTTTTTGTAGAGGTAAACCTGTTTTCCTGTTGTATTGTGACCGTTTTTGCCTACGTTTTCGCTGCTGCAAAAAGGGCATTTTACTGTTACGATTTTTGTCATAATAATCATCAACCTTTGTTGTTTGGTAATTATTATATCCTAAGTTTATTACAGGCGTATTATCGTTTCATTTAGTTTGAGGCACAGCCAAACGCCAAAAAAAGCTTTGTGTTTGGTCTTAACTCAACTAGCGGCTGCATCGTTAAAAAGGTGGAGTTGCTCTCCAGGGAAATATGTAATGTCTTTTGAAGAAATATTTATATAAGATAGTCTTTTCTAAAAAAGTTAGGTTAGTCTATTATTGGATTGGTGATCTAAATTTGCGTTTAAGTGAACTAAAATCTGGCGAAGAAGGCATCGTAATAAAAATTGATGAAACGGGCTCAGTACGGCGTCGAATTATGGATATGGGCATCGTTAGAGGCTCCAAAGTAAAAGTCATCTGTCGCGCACCACTAGGTGACCCTATGGAACTTGAAATTCGAGACTACAAACTGACTTTGAGACGAAAAGAAGCTGAAAAAATCTTTATCGATATCAACGGAGGCAAATGACAATGTCCTTATGCAGCTTACCCTCTGGAACTCAAGCAAAAATCACAAAAATTTGCGGTGAAAATGAAGTTATTAGACGATTAAACGAAATGGGTTTCACACCAGGAACCAAAATAAAAATTATCCGTGGCGAAGACCTCCATGGACCCGTAGTAGTCGAGGTGCGAGATTCACGAATAGTACTTGGCAACGATGTTGCCCTCAAAATAGTCTTAGCTGAGGTAGAATAAATAATGACATATACTGTTGCATTAATAGGAAACCCTAACGTCGGTAAAAGTGTCATATTCAACAACCTAGTGCCTGGAGCCCATCAGCACGTGGGCAACTGGCCTGGCAAAACTGTTGAGAAAAAAGAAGGCAAATTCACTCACAAAGGAAAACAAATAAAACTCGTTGACCTGCCAGGAACCTACAGTCTCACAGCTGCAGCCGAAGACGAACTCATATCACGAAACTTTATCGTTGATGAGAAACCAAATCTGGTCGTTGACATAGTTGACGCCTCTAATTTGGAACGAAACCTCTACCTGACTTATCTGTTGCTAGAGTTGGAAACAAACATTCTTTTGGTTTTAAATATGACTGACATCGCTGAAGACAAAGGCTACAAAATTGATGTTAACAAACTTTCCTTTCAACTAGGTATACCTATAATTTCCACGGTTGCTACCAAAGGAACGGGTCTCAAAGAGCTCAAAGATGCTATACTTACAGCTGCAAATAGTTCACCACAAGTAAACTCTAAAGTCTACTATGGTGAAAAAATAGAAAAACTAATCAATAACATAATAGTGCTTCTAAAAAAAGATCATGAATTATCACAAAAATATTCGTTACGCTGGCTTGCCATTAAACTCCTTGAAAAAGATGAACAAATTTTAGACATTATCAAAAAGAGCAAAAACGCAACTGAATTACTGGAGATTATCTCATGAAAGCCAAAGAAATCCTTGGCGAAGATGCTGAGTTAGTTTTAGCTGATGCTCGATATGACAGCATCAATAAAGTTGTCAAGACTTCATTAATTAAAGGGGAACGCAAATGGAGCGCTTCTGATCTGTTAGACAAAGTATTTTTGAATAAATATGTTGGTATTCCAGCGTTCTTTGCGTTGTTGTGGGCTGTCTTCCAGTTCACCTTTAAAGTTTCCACGCCTTTTATGGCAATGATTGACATGTTTTTCAAGTGGCTCACTGGTTATGCTGCACTGATTCCAAACGATATCGTCGCATCTGTCATAGGTGATGGCATATTTGGTGGTTTAGGTTTCATATTGCAGTTCACTGTGCCGATATTCTTTTTGTTTTTCGCTTTAGCTATTCTTGAAGACAGCGGGTATTTAACAAGAGTAGCTTTCGTATTTGATAGGTTGCTGTTTAAGCTTGGGCTACATGGGCGCTCATTTATTCCAATGTTAATAGGTTTTGGTTGCAATGTGCCAGCAATAATGGCTGCCCGAAGTATAGAGGGTAAAAAAGACCGGCTGATAACTATATTGATAGCGCCGTTTATGTCCTGTGCAGCACGTCTGCCCGTTTATGTCTTAATTGCAGGAGCATTCTTCGCTACCAACGCGGCCACTGCTGTTTGGTCAATGTATCTTATAGGTATTTTTGTTGCAATAGTGTTTGCTTTACTGCTTCGGAAAACGATTCTGAGAGGTGACCCCGCACCATTCATAGTTGAGCTTCCAACGTACAAAATGCCAACGCTAAAAGGGGCTGTTTTGCACATGTGGGAACGTGGTGTTTCGTTTCTCAAAAAAGCAGGTACATACCTACTTGTAGGTGCAATAATAATTTGGTCTCTTTCAGTGTTACCTTGGGGTGTCACACCTGGTAGTGGGGAATCACTCATTGGCATGATAGGTCAAACGATTCAACCTGTCTTTGCACCTTTAGGTTTTAGTTGGCAAATTTCTGGATCTTTGATTTTTGCTTTTATGGCAAAAGAAGTGCTTGTGGAATCTTTGGGTGTCATTTATAGTGTAAGTTCCGATGTTGGTATACAAGCTGCTCTTGTCAATTCGATAACTCCTCTGAGTGCTTATGCTTTGATGGTCTTTATGCTGCTCTATGTACCCTGTCTAGCTACCATTGGTGTTATAAAGAAGGAAACGAACTCTTGGAAATGGACAGCTTTTTCAGCAGTTTCTCAATGTGTCATTGCATATCTTGGGGCTTTAATAGTTGTAGGCGTTGGAACCTTATTAGGACTTTAGGCGAGGTGACGTGGAGTGACTTTAAGTATAAAAATTGGCAAAAAATGGGCTATATATTCTCTATGTATAGGTTTAGCCAGTATGATCTTTGGTTTACTTGGTTTGACTAGTGGTCTAAGCTTAGCTTATGGGGTTAACTGGTCAGAATGGGGTATAAGTACAGTATTTGTATATCCAGACATTTTTACAGGAGTAATGATGGCTATAATTGGTGTTATCTTTCTTTTAGGTGTTCGACCACAGTGGAGTGGTAAACAAGATGCGGTTTCATTTCTTGTGGTGGGAACATTGCTGTCTGCTTTGTTCTTTGGGGTGTACTTGGCAATGATGGGGGCCAATGCTATAGGGTATAGCATGTATAACGCTATTCCTGCTGGCTCTGTATATGCCAACTCGGTAGCAGACTGGGAAGGCTGGATTTGGCTAAATGATGTGCATCCGGGTATCTGGCTGTTTGTCTTTGTGATCCCAGGACTATACCTGACCTTAAAACTCTGGAGGAAAGAATAATGCTCAAAGAGGTTCTTAGGGTAATTAACGATTCAGGATTGGTTAACTTGTCTGACATTGCTGACAAAGTAGGTACTACAGAATCTATGGTAAATCAAGTAATAACATTACTTGTTTTAAGAGGTTACTTAGAGGAAGTTGTTAACAACCAAAATTGTGAAACCTATTGCTGTTCAAGTTGTAGTTCACATTGTCCAACCCGGCAACAAATTAAAAGTTGCTATATAGTGACTGAAAAAGGGAAAAAATATTTTCAGATATCCTAAATCTTTTTTTATTGTCTTTTTGTTCCAAAAAGTGAGACGCTTAATTGGGGTATTGCTGGAGTTATAGAGGAAGATGAATATGTTAAAAGAATTCTGTAAACTATCAACTTGTGTGTGGTGAGACGACCGATGTTCTGAGCAAATAGTGTCATGGAGTCTATTGGTGTGACAAGTTATTTTTATGTTATTTGTGATCGTGGTTTTTTGATGCTGGTTGTTGTAGTTGGTTGGTTTTGGCTTTTTTTAGGTTGTGATAAACAAGCTAGTGCATTAATAGTTGTTATAAGCGCGTTGAGGTTATTACAGGGTCGTTAGTGAGGTTAAGTTTTAACTATACAGTTCATTGATACTGAAGGGAATTTATATTTAAGCAATAGTTGTGTTAATAGGACTATTATGATGGTGTTGTAAGAGTATTGATATTGCTAAAGCAATGAATATTACATGCTCAGCGTAGATGAGCCTGATAAAAAGACTGCGTGTTAAGTGTTTTAGTGCAGCAATTGTTTACCGATGTATAACTCTATTAAAGACGGAAAATTGTTTGCTATGTGGCTTTGTTAAGTTAGTGCTTACTCAATTTTTTAGTATGTTTGGTTTTCAATAGTTGACTGTGGTTAAGTTTTCAAAATTTGTTGAATTTATTATTACAACTGTTCAGGGTTAAAATTGTATGTTCTGTTTTAATCAGGTAAATGAGTAAAAAGATTTGTCTATTTAAAACGTATGTTTTATTAGCTGTTGATTGAAATATGTTGTGGGGTTAAATGTTGGTAGATGCAGATCGTATAGATAGGCTTAACGCTACTGAGGAAACATATGTTGAGACTATAGATGTGCTTATGAGGAAACTTGGTTATGCTGTTGTAACGGATATTGCAAAAAAGCTAGATGTTAAGTCGCCCAGTGTTACAAGTATGTTAAAAAGGCTTGATTCATTAGGGTTTGTAAAGTATACGCCTTATAGGAACGTTAATTTAACGTCAAAAGGTAAGAGTTTGGCGGTGTTTCTTAACCGTAGGCATAAATCTCTTCAGGCTCTGCTTCGGTTGCTAGGTGTAGATGAGGTTACTGCTGAGAAAGATGCGTGTGCAATAGAGCACATTGTTCATGCATCAACTCTTGAGAAGCTGGAAAAATTTGTTGATTTTGTGCAAAATACGCCACAGGGTTCAGTCTGGTTAGAGTGTTTCAAAAATAATGAGTTAAACGGCTGTGAATTACAAAATTGTCCAATTAGTTCGAGGGCAACAGAGCGCTAAATTGTTATTTTTTTCAAATTGCCAGTTAAATTGTGAATGTGTATTGGTGTGGGACACGTCTCCTGTCTATTTGTACTGTATGTTGAATTTGAACCTCACCGGTTATGGCGATATCGCCATAGTACTTGCGCCTCTTTCGCTAATTTTCGCTTTTCCTCTTTTTTTGTATGTTTCTATCCTTTTTGGACTTTATGAACAATAGTGCAATGTTATTGTGCTATTGTCTCTGCTCTGATATGCCCTCAATACCTGGGGACTTATTCATCAAGCATAAGCGATTTTTACGTTTTTTCAGTCTGTTTAACTGTTCTTGCTCAACCTCTGAAATACTCTTATCGGGGGTATAGGCAAATTCTCCGGCATAATCCCACCTACACGTTCAATAACGGAATGAACCTCACGCCCAACAATATAATGCGCATCACAAGCCGCCGACACATTCTCTGTGTTTTCACGTTTCAACTTGCTCTCTGTTTGAGATGTACGAAACAAATTTACAATCAGTTTCTCACTACCCATAAAATCAAGAATCGAGAGTGGTGACTTAAATATATCTTGTTGGTGTTTGTTACTTAGAGTGAATGAAGTGAGTACAAATGTTGAGGTAATTTGTAAGAAGTGTGGTTCAGAAAATACGGTTAAGAGTGGGATAGTTGGGGGTAGGCAGCGGTTTCACTGTAAAGGCTGTGGATGTAATTTCCGTTTAGGGGATAATCGTACTGATGAAAAGATAGCAGCAAAAAAAGCTCTCTGCATCTTGTGGTATGCAATGAGTA
>Ga0268262_10001689_pt1 | contig 26868 bp, 24 predicted proteins | sample TergutNc150P3_FD_190354 | JGI IMG/M metagenome (GOLD analysis project Ga0268262, IMG submission 190354) | Nasutitermes corniger P3 segment gut microbial community from laboratory colony in Florida, USA - Nc150 P3 (SPAdes) (version 2) | ecosystem: Host-associated > Arthropoda: Insects >... | reverse complement strand
AATACAACAAAAGAAGCGGCGGCGGTCACGATGACTTTGACAATTCGGACGCAACCGCCATATTGGATTTCTTGGATAAGGCACTTGGGATTCAAAGGTAAGGAGATAGATGAAAACATTTCTAAAAACATTGTTCTTGACGGTGGCTATAATGGCCTCCGTTACTTTTGGAGCAGATGTTAGGCCAACAAGCCCAGAGCAAATGTCGGGAAAAACCGCTTTGCAGTTTTGGGCGGATAATGGCATTAAACTCGGCTGGAATTTGGGCAATACGCTGGATGCGTACAAAAATGGAGTGGGCACAGAAGGTGTGTGGAGCTGGGGTGGACCAACGCCACCCGAAGCATCGCAAGCACTGTTCAATGGTGTTAAATCATCGGGTTTTGATATAGTGAGAATCCCCGTCACTTGGGTTGGACATATAGGGGCCGCACCAGATTACAAAGTAAGCGAAGCGAGGTTGCAACGTGTAGCCGAAGTTATAGATTATGCTAAAACCGCTGGCATAAAAGCGATGATTATCAATGTGCACCACGATGGGTTATATGATAATGGAGGAACTATTGGATTTTTGAATTTTCCAGAAGCAGAAAAGAATGCTACGAAAAAGACCGAAATACAGAATGAACTTGGCAAAGTTTGGACACAGATAGCCAACTATTTTAAAAATTACGGAGACTATCTGATTTTTGAGACGATGAACGAGGTTCATAATGGTAATTGGGGAGTTGTGAGTGATAACCAAGCTTACAAAAATCAACAGGACATACTCTTTGATTGGAATAAAGCGGCACTTGATGCGATTCGTGCTACCGGTGGTAATAATGCTACTCGCTTTGTTGCGGTTCCTGGTTTGGGCAGCACAGAGCCTAGCTACGTTATTAACGCTCACAACCGACAAAAATTACTGCCAAGTGACGGTACAAATGGTACTGGCAAATTGATTGTCTCAGTTCATTATTACCATCCGTGGCGATATACTGTAGCGGATCCAAACAGCACAACGGAACCATTGCTGCATACTTGGGACACTTCTGAACGCGGTCATCCGGCTAGTGCGATGTCTTCGCTAAAAACTACTTTTGTAGATAATGGAATTGCGGTTTATGTAGGCGAATGGGGAGCTCCAACCAATATACGCGCAACTATGTCAGCAGATATAAAAGCTACCCATCGCGAGTATATCAGAACCGTGGCAAAAAATATTGTCAATAACTGCATAGTGCCTCTTTACTTTGACGACGGTGGCAACTTCAAATTGCTTGAACGCTCAAACGGTCAAGCTCAATCAGGATCCTTCTACGCAGATGTATTATCGGATATTATGAGTGCGGTAAAAACTTCGTCATCTTCTGGCATAACGCCGTCTAGCAGCTCCAGTTCTGGTGGTAGTTCCAGTTCTGGCGTTAGTTCTAGTTCGGGCAGTAGCTCCAGCTCAGAGGATGATATCTCCCCAATAATCCACTCTCCACTTTCAATTCTCAACCCTCAACTAATAACTTACTACTCCCTAAAAGGTGAACCCCTTGGAAATGCAAAGCCGCAAAAAGCTGGCATTTATATAGTCAAACAGGGAAATTCCGTTAGAAAAATAGCGGTGAGGTGAGGATTAAGATGTAAAAGTATTTAATTCTTTCTCATAGAAAATGCAGTTTTATCAAATGGTACAGGTTTATCTGGGTCAAGTCCAAATGCGGCTTTTGTTGCTCTATTTGCCCAGAGCATTCGCTCTTCCATAGATAAGTCAAAACCAGCGGAACGTTGCTCTGCCTCGGCGAAAGTTCCTGAAAAATGCGCTGTTCTATCAAGTGGCATTTTTTCCTCCTTTTGAAAGCTGCTGGGCATCGTCTAAATCTTTATGCCTTCCCGCAGTTTTTTTTGCTATAATCAAATCAGTTTTTGACACAACAGAAAACGAAATCCCATTCATTCCCATTTTCACAGAACCATTAAATGCTTGCTCAAAATCAAGACCCTTTACAGCAAGCATAAGGTCAATGCAAGTCGGTGGCCTGCCAAATGTAAACACATCAATATTTGGATTATTGAAAAAATTTTCATAAGTCATATCAAAAACCGGCATACCAAATATTTGAAATGCTTTGCATATTTTTAGATAATTTTCCTCGCTTTTTTCAACCCAAATATCCAAATCCACCGTAGTTCTCGCATATCCATGCAAAATTACCGCCGTTCCACCGACTATTAAATACCTAACCTCGCTTTTGTTAAAAGCCTTCAAAAAATCCTGCAAATCTGGTTCTTGCAAAAGCATATTGGAAAGATAGTAAACATTAAGATGTAGCAACTGAGCATTGAGACTCCAGAGTTTTTAAATGCTCCAAAGCCATGAAGTTTAGAAAATGCGAATTGTCTTCCGCTTCTTGGGATTCTCTTAAAGAGGCGATGTATTCAGCTCTATCTTCTAGAAAAATTTTTGTTGGAACAAGTTTAAAATGGAATTGCAAGAAATTCATCAAAAGCCTTGCCGTTCTGCCGTTACCATCTACCCAAGGATGAATAGTTGCTAAATCCAAATGGGCGTTAAATGCAATTTCATATAATTCTTTTAAATTCTGAGATTTTGTGTTTAATTTTCCGTTCAAATTTTCGCAAAGCTCATCTATTTTTTCCGGTATTTTCAAATAATTCATATAGGATTTACCACCTATGCCAGCCGTTACCCCGCATAACCTAAAATCACCTTTGCTGCTATCAAAATTACCGCCAAGAGTGCTATTAACGCTGCCTGTACTCTTCATAACTAAGGCATTTATTTTTTTTAAGAAATCCGCAGAAAACAAGATTTTTCCATTTGCTTGCTCCATAGCAAACATATAAGCATTTTTCAAATCCGTATTCATTAAATGATGCTCAATAGGTTTGCCCTTTGCGGTTAAGCCGCTTTCAAATAAAACCTCTGTTTCTTGCTCTGTGAGAGTAGAGCCTTCTATTGCGGTTGAATGTGTTATTATTGAATAAATGGCAAATTTTTCATAATCCAAATTCTGTTGCAAATGTAAATTTGCAAACTGCTCCGTTTTTTTTTCTATTTCCTGCCAAATTTTTCCCAAATCAATTTGCATTTAGGGGAATTTAGAAATAAAAAAATACTTTTTCCAAAAATAAATATGTATATTATAAAAATCGCGGTGAGGTGATATGAAAAACGTAATTAAAACTTTGGCCCTTGCGTCTGTTGCGCTATGGGCACAAACCAACCCCCTCAACATGACTACTGCACAGGTGGTAAGGGACATGGGGCTTGGAATCAACATAGGCAATACTATGGAAGCAAGAATAGTTTGCGACCCCGGAGATAGCGGTTGCGAAAATTGGGTAAACGGCATGGAGACCTTGGAAACCTCTTGGGGCAGCCCAAAAATTACCAACGACATTGTGAAAGGATATACAGATGCTGGGTTCAAAACAGTGCGTATTCCAGTTGCGTGGTCTAATAGGATGGCCGATGATAACGCTGGCGGGAACTATACGATAAACCCTGTGTTGATGAATAGAGTTGAGGAAATAGTCAATTATGTACTTGATAACGGCATGTATGCCATTGTAAACATTCACTGGGACGGAGGATGGTGGGAGAAATTTCCTACCGATTCCGCCGAGTGCATGAAAAAATACATCCGCATTTGGACTCAGATAAGCGAAAGGTTTAAAAACTACAGCGGCTATCTCGTCTTTGAATCCCTGAACGAGGAGGGAGTTTGGCAAAATGTGTGGAATCAGTACGATGGCAATGGAGATAAAAATAGGGCTTACGGATTGTTAAATGCCATAAATCAGAAATTTACCGATTTGGTTCGTGCTTCTGGTGGCAACAACGGAGAGCGTCATCTGCTCATCGCTGGATACGCCACAAATATAGACAGAACCATTGACCCTTTATTCAAAATGCCAACAGACTCCAAAAACCGCCAAGCGGTATCGGTGCATTACTACGACCCATTTGGATTTACCCATATAGATAAAGACGGCGATTGGGCACCTTACCTCGCCACGTGGGGAACACAAGCGGATATAAACGCGCTTAACAACGAAATGGATAAGATGAAGACAGCCTTTGTTGATAACGATATTCCCGTAATCATCGGTGAGTACGGCTTTGCATCCAAATTGAATGATAGCCGAGGGCGGACTCAAGCACAGGTTCGCAATTACACATTAAAGGTTGCGGAAGCTATATACACGCGTGGTATGTGCCCTGTGTTGTGGGATGTTCAATTGAATCCTGATAATGGCGAAGTGATTTATTACTACAACCGCAAGAGCAATCCTCCTGCCTTTGCAGACCAACAACTCGTAACTGGATTTAAAAACATAGTTGGCGATAATGTCTCCCCTATTCTCAATTACCATCCTGCGGATGTTCAGTCGCTTCGCTTGGTGTCTCAATTAACTTATTACACAATAAAAGGCGAACCTCTTGGCAATGCAAAACCGCAAAAAGCTGGTGTTTATATAGTCAAGCAAGGAAATTCCGTTAGAAAAATAGCAGTGAAGTGATATAAAACTTATGCTTAAAAAATTACGGGTTATAATATCGCTTCTCATCTTCAGTTTGCTGACTTTCTTTTTTCTGGATTTTGCAGGCTTGTTGCCTCTGCAAATTCACGTCTTGGGGCAAATTCAATTTATCCCGGCTTGGATTTCTCGCAATGTTTTTGCTATGTGTTTTATCTTGGTTCTCACTTGGTTGTTCGGGCGGGTTTATTGCTCCTCTATTTGCCCGATGGGAATTTTCCAAGACATAGCTAACCGTTGCCCAAAAAGCAATCGCAAAAGATTCTACAAAAAAAACAACCCGATATTGCGCTGGTCTGTCTTAGCCGTTTTTCTAGTCCTCTTCAATTTGGGCTACACCTTAGCAGCAGGATTGCTAGACCCATACAGTGCCTACGGCAGAATAACCGTACATATATTCAAACCTGCTTACCTCGCTATTAACAACGCCTTAGCATACATTTTTAACCATTTTGGCAATTACGCTTTTTACCGAACCGAAATAATTATACTCAGCGTTTTTTCGCTGGGAGTTGCTTTGCTAACCTTTGTGATTATAGGCTTGCTGGCTTGGGCAAAGGGGCGGCTCTATTGCAACACTATATGCCCCGTGGGAACTATCTTAGGGCTTTGCAATAAATTTTCGCTTTTCAAAATCCGAATTGATAGCGACAAATGCGCCTCTTGCGGTATATGCGCAAAAAAATGCAAAGCATCTTGCATAAACGCGGATACAAAATCCATAGATTACAGCCGGTGCGTGAATTGCTTTAACTGCATAGACAACTGCAACAAAAAAGCTATATCCTTTGCCATGAATAAAAAGAAACCGGAAGCTCAGCCTGCGGTGGATAAGAGCAAAAGGAAATTTCTGCTGACGGGATTAACCGTTGCCGTAGCAGCTCCAGCAGTTTTTGCGCAGACAAAAACAAATGCGATTAGCCCTCCTGGAGCGATTAGCTCAGAGCACTTGCTCAAACACTGCTCGTCTTGCCATCTGTGCATATCCAAATGCCCCTCAAAGGTGTTGAAACCCGCATTTATGGAATACGGCATAGGCGGAATGATGATGCCAGTGATGTATTTTGAAAAAGGATTTTGCAATTTTGACTGCACCGTATGCGCCAATGTGTGCCCGAATGATGCGTTGACTTCGCTGACGGTGGGGCAAAAACATCGCTTGCAGGTTGGGAGGGTTGTTTTTGAGCCGGAGCTTTGCGTTGTTCACACAGAAGGGACAAACTGCGGCGCGTGTTCCGAGCACTGCCCCACCCAAGCCGTAAAAATGATTCCTTACAAAGACGGTTTAACGGTACCTTATATAGACGCGGATCTGTGCGTGGGTTGCGGGGGCTGCGAGTTTATATGCCCTGTACGCCCGCAAAGAGCCATATACGTGGAAGGCAACAGGGTTCATCAACAAGCACGTGCTTTTGAGGTTGAGAAAAAAGAGGAAAAAGAAATAACAGATTTCGGGTTTTAATTTTTTATATTTTTTATATATTTATAATAGCCACTGATTAACTCTGAATTTCGCTGTGGCGTTCCCCCCGTTAGCTCTCCGAGCGGAAAAAACGGGGGGAGGGATGGTGATTTTGTTTAAAAATCGCCATTCAAGGGGGGAAAGGAAACGCTGATGGAATAAAATTGAAGACGTGAGTTAATCAGCGTTTACTATATTTTATTCATGATTTCTTTCCTTCACGTTTCAAAAACTTACTCAGGCGGCATCACCGCGCTTTCAAATGTGAATTTAAAGATAAGCAAAGGCGAATTCATATTTTTGACCGGAGCGAGCGGGGCCGGCAAAACAACGCTTTTAAAAATGGTGTATATGGATGAATTCCCAGACAAAGAGAGCAAAGGGCAGGTTTTGGTGGATTTTGGAGATGAGCATTTTGACAGCAAAAAAATATCCCTCAGAAAAGTACAATCTCTGAGGCGAAAAATAGGAATAGTTTTCCAAGATTTTAAACTCCTCTCCGATAGAACCGTTTTTGAAAATGTGGCTATATCGCTTTTAGTCTCAACTAGGTGTTCTCAAGCGGAAATAAAAAAACGAGTTTTTGAAACCCTTGGCTTTGTTGGAATTGCGCATAAAAAAAATTCCTTGCCAGCCGAACTCTCCGGAGGCGAGCAGCAAAGAGCAGCTATTGCCCGCGCCATGATTCACAACCCACATCTTTTGATAGCGGACGAACCAACCGGAAATCTAGACCCGGAAAATGCAAATGAGGTGTTCAAAATTTTCCAAAAAATAAACGCAACCGGAACATCCGTAATAATGGCAACCCATAACCCAGCGTTTTACCAAAACACACCCTACAGGCATTTAATTATGAATCAAGGAACTTTGCAGAGAGATATTTTGTGAATTGAGAATTATGGAAAGAATAGAAAAAATCGTTTTAAAACCCACTTCGCATTTCAACGGGGAGATTACGGTTCCTGGCTCAAAGAGCATTTCTAACAGGGTGTTGTTGATGGGAGCTTTGGCAGAAGGCGAAAGCGAGTTCTTTGGCATTTTGGAAAGCGACGACACCAAATATATGAAAAAGGCTTTGGAAAAATTGGGCAAAGCGGATAATGCAAATTTCCCGAACAAGCAAGCCGAGCTATTTCTTGGCAACGCGGGAACGGCAATGCGTTCCCTGACTGCGGTTTTGTGCCTTGGAAATGGCGAGTATGTTTTGCAAGGCGACTTGAGAATGCACGAGCGTCCTATAAAGGATTTGGTGGATGCCCTGCGTTCTTTGGGAGCAGACATTGAGTATTTGGGAAATGACGGTTGCCCACCGCTAAAGATAAAAGCAAACGGGTTAAACGGCGGAACTGTTCACATAAAAGGCAATATATCCAGCCAATTTTTATCTGCACTTTTAATAGCAGCCCCGTATTGCAAAAAGCCTTTGGAGATAATTGTGGACGGCGAGCTGATATCAAAACCTTACGTGTATATGACAACACGTTTGATGGATAAATTTGGAATAAAGGTTGAAAATAACGATTATAAAAATTTCAAGATAGAAAACGGAGTTTATAAAGCCCAAACTTTCAAAATAGAGGGAGACGCTTCCTCTGCGAGTTATTTTTGGGCGGCGGCGGCAATAACAAAAGGGAATGTGATTGTTCACGGCATTGAAAAAGACAGTTTGCAAGGCGATATTAAATTTTTGGATGTGATAAAAGAGATGGGAGATGAGCTAACCGGCATAACCGTGGACGCCACGCTTTTTCCGGACGCAGCGATGACCATCTGCCCACTTGCCCTTTACGCAAAAGGCAAAACAAAAATCACAGGCATAGCTAGTTGGAAGGTAAAGGAAACAGATAGAATTACTGGAATGGCAAACGAACTCCGCAAAGTTGGTGCAGAGATAACGGCTGGCGATGATTTTATAGAGATAACCCCGCCTGAGCGGATTTTGCCAGCAACCATAGAAACCTATAACGACCACAGAATGGCGATGAGTTTCAGCTTGCTCTCCTTAAATTCACCGCAAAAAAATGGAGCGGAAATCACAATTCTAAATCCGTCTTGTGTCAATAAAACTTTCCCAAATTATTTCACTCTGTTTCATTTCCTTTCTCATCAACTTTAGTCTCCCTTGCCTTGCACCTGCCTATCCCCAAAATGCAGGGGTCCCAAAATTTGTGCCTATAAACCAAACCTACATTTTTTTCCAAACGAGCCTCATCTTGCCCACTTTCCTGCTGTATCTGATAGCTACGTCTAACTAAATTAGTGCTTATATCCAAAGAGGGTTCTATCAAATTGACATTTGTCTCATTCGGGTCAAAAACAGGCAGCGAATAGCGCAGACCTAATTCATGGGACTGATAGTAACGTGGGTCCGAGCTTATATCATTTGTGAAACCCAAAACAATTTCTAAACTTTTAACCCATTTTGAAAGGCTAATCGGAATTTTAACATAATTCGTATCCGTTTCTTGAGGGTTATCGCCTAATTCGGCAAAAGCCCATTTAAAATCCACATCTCCTATCACATCCGCACCCAAAGCCTTATTCCCTACATAAGACATAGCCATGCCAACGCCTTTATTCCTCAATTTAAAAAAGTCAAGAAAACTTCCAGAAGATTCGTAGTCCGCTGATATACAACCGAGCAACATACTGTAATAGATAAGCGCAGGTGATGCCTCTATACTGCAATCTGTTGTGGGCTGCATATTCAGTTTGGTGAGTTGCCCGTTTATATCCATAAAAATAGTACAGCTTTCATCTGTATTGGAACACAGAGGGTAATCATTATATGCGCGTATTTCAATTATACCGTTTTTTATAGGAGCATCATGCCAATAAATTCTGAACATAGACATATCAAACATTGTTAAGCTGTTGTAACCTATTTTTCCATTGCCTATGGCATTTATGTCTCCAGAGAGCAAAATATTCTTAGTTGTTCCTTGCGCCGTAAGATTTATGCCAAACGCAAATTCCGCAACATTGGAACTGATAGTTGCTTCTTCCCTACCCGTTTGGATTTTTATATTAAGAGTTGTGGGGCGTCCAGTTAAAGCGGATTTTTCGGTAGCGCTTACCCTTTTTTCTCTAAACATAGATTCAATGAATTTGCTCCAGGTTTTTAATGTTTTATCAGGATTTCTTGGGTCTAGTATCACTATATTATTTTTATAAGACGCCCTGCCTATTTCAAAATTTCCCGTTATGCTGGGATTTGTTTGCGATTGCCCAACATGAAACGGAAAGCGATAAGCTGCCTGACCTTTCAAATTTGCTGCAAGCGTCCCGTAATCAGCACTTTCCATGCGGTAAGATATGGAAGGCAATTCCGCAAAGACCGTTATGCCATCGTTATCAAATCTTGTTCTTCCTGTTCCGTTTCTTATTTTAATCCAATGTTCATTTAAAAGAGGCAGGGTAAATAATTCCGTATTAAATGACAAGTCTTTTAGAACCGCTTTATTCAAATCAAATTGCAATCTTGCCGTTATCTTTTCATCATTTTGCCCATATACAAAGATGGTATCTGCCAAGAATATACCTTTATTGACATGCCCGCTAAATCCAAATGGGATTTTAAAAATTCCAAATTCGTAGATATTTTGCCCAGTGTTGAATTTTGCGGTTAAAGAATCCAAGGCGTTTCTTCCCGGTACGGTTTTCATAGATATATTGATGTCCGCTTTTTTTATCTCTCCCATTCCGCTTGGCAAAAACCAATCGCCAAGCACACGCACATCCCCAGATATTTTCTCAAAATCTTTGTTCAAAAGGCCTTCAAACATTAAACTCCCCACATTGTCTATGTTAGACGCTGAATAAGAGAGGTATATAGGGAGGTTGCTCTCCTGCCCTATTTTGTCTATGCCTGCCTCCAAATTGCCATTCCACAACCCCTCACGCAAAAATACGCGAACAAAAACTTTAGCAGAATGTCCAGATGTTTCCAAACGAAAAGCAGAAAACTTCACGGTATTAGAATCCAAACCCCTCAGCGCAATTTTTGAAAGTATCAACTCGCCCGCCAAACCTGTTTTTTTGTTGTATTCCAAACTCCCGTTTGCAAAACCGCTCAAAAGCGTTGAGTCTTTAAATGCTGTTAAAAGCGAAGCTACATTCATATTGGGAAAGTTTATAGCCGCTTGCAAAATTTCAACTTTTTCTTCTGGCTCCGTTGGCAAACGCGCAAACAACGAACCTGTAATTTTCTTATTTTCCTGTTCTACCTCAAAATCCTTAACAATCAGAGAATCGTTGTGCATCTCAACATTGGATTTTGCATCCAGCTTTAAATCGTGAAAAACGGTGGACAGAGAAACGGACGCTTTGCCTCTTTTATACAGAAAATCGTGATCCCAATTTCCGCTTACAATCCCGTTGTAGCCCTTTAGCATAGCGGTATCTGCAAACGGCAATTTAAGGGTATTTATGCTTTGCAAACTCAAATCTATCTTTGGGATGAATTTCCCGTAAACCTCCGCCTCGCCGCCGCCTTGCTGATTTAATTTAAACGTAAAATATTTTTCGTTCCACATAACCTTGCCTGTAAAAGAGCTTTCATAACCTCTGCGTTTTATAGTGCCATTTGGAAAACGAATGCCATCCGGATCCAGCCAAAGAGAGACATCTAGCTCATCCGCAGCCGCGTAATAAGCGTAAGGAACGCCTGTCTTTAAATTTGCTCTTAGCATTATGTCTGCAAAAGAGAATGAGCCGGTCAAAATTGTTGGGCTGGCAAGTTTTACATTATCTTTGGTCCATTGCACCGCCCAAGGCTCTTCTGTGGCAAGGTCTGCGGAGAACATTATTGTTGGGTTGTTCAGGTCTGCCACTTTTGCGATAAAATGCGAACCTGCTCCCGTTGTGAAATCCGCAGAGGCATAACTCCCTTTCTTTGTGATTTTGTGAAATTTTACATCGGTCGGTAAAGTTTCTGGGCCAAGAGTTATTTTTATGCCATTTATTTCTAGTTCCCCACTGCCGTCTAAATTCTTGTCCAAGCTGCCTTTGAATTTTATTCCCTCTCCATTGTTCCCTTTTAGGATTATTTCGCTTTGCGAGATGTTAAAATCTTTTCCAAAAGCGGTTATAGCCGCATCAAAAGCTGGCAACTGCCAAAATTCGCCTATTTTTGTCTTTAAATCTAAGTTAAAATCCATCTTGTTGGTTAAAATATTATATGATGCGTCTGTATTTAGAACGATTTTAGTTATCTTAGGAGCTTTGCTCGGCCATTTGTCCTGTAGCCAAAATGGCACATCATCTATATTTATTTTGATATTTGCAGATAAATTCTCCAATCTCTCCCTTGGGGCATTTAAAGCGACAACTATGGAATCGCTGGTTCTATCAGAGATAGAAATAGAAGCATCGGAAAACAATTCGTTCCATCTATAATCCGTATTTAAAAATATATTTCTCGCTATATGGGTTCCCCTTATATCCTTAGCCCTTATATAAAATCTCTTCTGCCGCCCGGACTTCACCGCAACAAGGGAATCCAGCTTCCAATTCCCAACTCTTTTAACATCAACCGCCGCCTTGCCCACATTTACAGAAACTCTAAACGGCAGCCATAAATCTGGGTGGCTTAAATTTTTTAAATCGCTTTTAGAGGTATCGGTAAACATCTCCGGTTTTATTTTGGCATACACGCTGTCTATGGAAACATTCAGCAATTCCCGCCTATAACCGAGCATTGGGTCTAGCACAATTTTTGGATTTTCAAAAAACAGGTCAACGCCCTTAATAGCAACGCTTATTGATTCCCAGCTATATTCAAATGGAAAATTCATGTGGAATTTTTTTGGGATAATCTGAACTTCGCCAATATTTATTGAATTGGAGAGAAAAGAAAATACTTTAACCCTTGCCACCCTGTAACCTATGAACAAAATAACCGATAAAACTGTTATGGAAATCAGCAGGATAATAGTTTTTTTTCCTAGGATTATTTTTTTCATTTTTTACTGGCAATTAGGGAATATGCTTGCGCATACATATAAATTTGTTTCAATAAACTAGCAAAACCATTCGCTCTTGTTGGGGTCAATCCTATTTGCAAACCTATATCTTGAAAAAAGTTCGGGTCGGCTGCCAAAATATCCGCTGGCTTTTGCTCGTTGTAAATTTTCAAGGCTAGGCAGCCTAACCCCCTGCTCAAAAGCGGCGTTGATTCCCCACCCTCGGTATCCATATAAAAATATAAAAAACCGTCTTTATATTCCGGCACCAAAAACATCTTTGCGGCGCAGCCTTTCACAATAAATTTTTCCTGTTTCAGGGAATCTGCCATTCCAATATGTTCACGTGCAGTCTCCAATAAATATTTCCATTTATCGTCAGGGCTTTTAAAATCAGCGAAGATTTTTCTTATTTCATCTTGAGACTGGGCTATCGTCATCATTTAAAGGGAATATAGTAAACGCTGATTAACCACGACCTTAACTTTATCTCATCAGCGTTTCCCCCCTTGAATGGAGATTTCTTACAAAAATCTCCATTCGTCCCCCCGTTTTTTTCGCTCGGAGAGCTAACGGGGGGAACGCCACAGCGAAATTCAAGGCTAATCAGTGGCTACTATAGATTTTTCAAAAAAATCCTCTTTTCTATAGAAAATAATATATATTTATCTTTATATGCAGTTTTTACCCCTAGAAGCTTTGCCGCTGGAGCCTACATCGCAGGTTCTGTGGCTATGCTACACGCTACAATACGCCCTAGCCGCGTTTCTAGCCTTTTTTCTCGCCTTGAGGTCAAAAAAGCGCCTCCAAGCCAAGTTATGCCCTTCTAAAAGCACTTCTAGCGCGGTAAATGGCGTTTCTGTTAGCTGTTATACCCTTCATCGTTGAACCAGACGCCCATACGCTACTTACTCTAAAAACGGATTTACGATTTTAAGTTTATTTTCAATTATCTGTCCATGTTGCATGTCTTCAGAAAATAAAATCGAACATTCACATTCCAAAGCAGAAGCAACTATCAAACTATCATAATAAGAAAATCCATAGCGATTTCTTACAAAAAGAGCTTTGCTAATAGTAGTTTCATTTACTATGTAAAATCCACAATTATTCAAAATTTCATTTATGTCTTTTTGAATATCAAAAACTGAAATAAAATTCTTTTTTATACATACATTGCAATACTCGTTCAAAACTTGAGTACTTACCAAACAATCGTAGTTGGTTAAAATATCAGATGCCTTTGCCTGTTTGTCTTTTTCAGTTTGGGAATACACATAAATAACAACATTTGAATCTACGAAAACCAAACTATCTTGCATTAGCTTCTTCCCTATTAAATTTCCAACCTATTGTGTCTATATGCGGAGACGATATTTTCTTTATACCGCTACTTAATCTCGATCTATATTTTTCTTGCTTCTCAAATTCTATAACCATAACAATAGCGTGAGATGGCATAGCATCTCTATATTCCTCTGGAATTTTGATTGTATCAGAAGAAATTGTTGTTTCAAAAGATATGGCTTCTCGCATAAGGCACCTCTGTTGGAGAATGTAGAAATTTTTAAGCAAACTAATCACACCACCCTATGCACTTCAACCCCTTCCACGTAAATCGCACTATACGGGCGGGCGGGGCAAAGGTTTTCGCAAGCGCCGCAGCCTATGCAGCGGCTTGTGTCTATCATCGGGATTTTGGGAGCATCTGGCGGAGCGTCCGCGCTTTGGGGTATCATGGATATAGCCGCATTTGGGCATTTGCGCGAACACAAATCGCAAACCACTTTGTCTTTATTCACAATGCAGAGTTCCTTGTTCCACACAGCACAGCCTATTTGTATAGAAGATTTTTCCGCTCTTGTTATTGGCTTTATGGCTCCGGTTGGGCAAACCTCAGAACACTTAACACATTCCGGGCGGCAATAGCCACGCTCATAAGACATATTGGGCTTTGTATTTCCAAACGCTTTATTAGACAGCACATCGTTTGGGCAAACAGAAGCGCATAATTGGCAACTCAAGCAATGGTCGTGAAAATGCTTATAACTGCCCGCCCCCGCCGGAACTATAGGGTTTTGGCGGTTTGCTGGAACTTTTTTATCCAGCAACACGGTTAAACCGCCATCGCCTTCACTTGCTTGCAATTTGGCAGCACCGCTCAAAATTGCAATGGTAGAACCTACAAATAAATTGCGCCGCGCAATACCGCCCTCGCTCAAAGTCTCCTCTTGTTTTTGCACAGATTTTTTTGAAGGCTTGAAATAAGAAATGGCTTTTGAGGGGCATACTTCTTTGCAGTCTAAACAAGTTATGCAACGGGTGTAATCTATTTTTCCCTCTTTTGTATCTATGCAAGATGCCCTGCATTTTTTAACGCATAAATCGCAATGTTTGCATTTGGAAAGGTCTATGCGAACTTTCATAAAGGAATATTTGGAAAGCAAACCGAGAAAAGCACCAACAGGGCAAATTGTGTTGCAATACCCTCTCCCGCTTTTGTATGCAAAAATAGACACCCCAACAAGAGTTACAATGGCAAGGCCCAAAGAAACAGAACTTTTCACCCATATATCCACGGGGTAAAAGGCATAACTGCCCGCACGTTCCGCAAAATAAGCGAGCAAATTATTCCCGCATTTATAAATTGGTCCAAAAATTTGCGAGACAATTCTCCCATACGCCGCATAAGGCTCTAGCATAGAAATAAGGCCGCCGCCAACAAAGGCAGTTGCTATAAAACCTGCGAGCAAAACATAACGCAAAATAACCAAACCCTTGCGCGGCTTGCTGTAATAAAAACGAACTTTCTTTTTTAAACCGGCAAAATAAGAGATTATGTCTTGGAAAATTCCAAGCGGGCATATCATATCGCAATAAAAACGCCCAAAGAGCAGAGTTAAGAATGCTATAACAAGCACAACTATAAAATTAGCGGCAAAAATCGCTGGAACCAATTGTATTTTGGCAACCCATCCCAAGTAAGTATGCAAGGTTCCGGTAAAATCCAAGAACAGCAGGGTCATACAAACAAAGAAGATTATTTTCATAAAAGCTCCCTTAAACAATATCCGTTTTCAGGTTTTCCACAAATCTATCTATACGCTGCATCTCCTGCGGGATATTTATATTCTGCGGGCAGTTGGGAACGCATTTTCTGCAACTCGTGCATCTGTTCGCCTGGCGCAGGGGGTCAACTTTGCGGTCTAGCCCAACGAGGAAGGCACGGCGCGCTCTTTTGTAATCTTCGCTTTGTCTGTCGTCTGGGAAATTGCCTTCGTTGAGGCAGCGGTTGTAGTGCGCGATTATTTCGGGAATATCAAGCCCATAAGGGCAGGGCATACAGTACTGACATTCCGTGCAGTTTATGTTTCTGTATTCAAGCATAACCTGCGAAACTTTGAGCAGCAGAGCCCTTTCGCTTTCATTTAATGGCACGAGCGGAGAGTAGGTGCGTAAATTATCTTGCAAATGTTCCATAAAGGTCATGCCGCTGAGTACAGTGAGCACGTTCGGAAAACTTCCTGCAAAGCGGAATGCCCAAGAAGCCGCGCTCGCATCGGGGTTTAATTGGGTCATGGCGGCACGTGCTTTGTAATGCGGTTTTGCCAAACGTCCGCCCAAGAGCGGCTCCATTATCACAACTGGAATGTTATGTTTTGTTAGCAGGTCATACTGGTGTTTGGCGCTCACATTGGTGCGTCTTGCACCAGCGTTCTTGTCCCAGTCAATTATGTCCCAGTCAAAATAATTGAGCTGTATCATCACAAAGTCCCAAGGATATTTAAGCGCCATGTAATCAAAAAATTCGCCATCTCCGTGAAAAGACCATCCGAGGTTGCGTATTCGCCCGGACTCACGTTCTTTTAGCAAGAAGTCCATAATGCCGTTATCTATATAGCGTTCTTTCAGGGCTTCAAAAGTACCGACGTTGTGCACGAGGTAATAATCTATGTAGTCAGTTTTTAAGTCTTCAAAGGAGCGTTTGTACATTTCTAGGGATGCTTCGCGGCTGCTGTGTTGGTTGCGGTTGGACATTTTAGTAGCTATGAAATATTTATCGCGTGGGTGGCGGCTGAGTGCAATGCCGGTGGCTTTTTCGGAGAAGCCTTTGCAGTAGAGCGGTGATGTGTCAAAGTAATTAACCCCGTGTTCAATGGCGTAGTCTATGGATCTATTGATTGCTTCTTGGTCAAGGTTGTTTTCTGTGGCTAAATTCTGTGATTTAGGCAAGCGTGGGTATCTCATACAGCCGTAGCCTAAAAGGGAGAGGCGGTTGCCGTTTTTTGGGTCAACTCTATAGGTCATTTCACCGGCAGGCTCGTTTCCTCGCTTTGCGGAAGAGCCATCTTTTGAGCCGCAACCGCTCAAAGCGGCAAGGGCAGCCCCAGCTCCTACCAATTTGATAAATTTGCGGCGGTCCATATTGTTTGAAATGCTATCCATAGTTACCTCGTGTTTATTTATGTGAATGTAGAAAAATTTACTATATTCCATCTATGAAACTAGGTCTTACCTTTGACGATGTGCTGGTTCTCCCCGGTGCGTCAAGTGTTTTGCCATCGCATACCTCTATAAAAACCGAACTTGGAAAAATAAAATTGAACATTCCAATCCTGAGCGCAGCTATGGATACGGTCTCAACCGCCCAATTAGCCATCGCTCTGGCTTTGCAGGGCGGCATCTCCGTTATACACAAAAATATGAGCATCAATATGCAAGCGGATGAGGTTCGCAAGGTAAAAAGATGGGAAACCTGCGTTGTGCTAGACCCCATAACCTTAAATGCAGACGAACCAGTTTCAAAAGCCTTTGAAATTGCCGCAAGGCAAAGGATAAGCGGCTTCCCCGTGCTCTCCAATGGAAAACTTGTAGGCATAATCACAGGCAGGGACTTGCGCACAATAACAGACCGCAGCGTAAAAGTAAAAGAAGTGATGACAAAAAAATTAATCACCGCATCGCCAAAAGTTTCGCTGACAAAGGCAAAGGAAATTTTGAATACAAACCGCATAGAAAAACTATTGCTGGTGGATAACAAAAACTACCTAAAAGGCTTGATAACCCTAACCGATATTCTAAAAAGGGAATCTAACCCGGAAGCGTGCCTTGATACAAACGGGCAGTTGTGCGTTGGCGCGGCAGTAGGCACAGCCGCAGATACTTTGGAACGTGCAGCGGCTTTGGTAGAAGCCGGCGTTGATATGCTGGTTGTGGACACCGCGCACGGGCATCACATAAATGTTCGCAATATGGTTAAAACGCTCAAAAAAAAATATCCGCAGTTAACGCTTGTCGGTGGAAATGTAGCAACAGCGGAAGGCGTAAGGGATTTGGCTAAAAGCGGCGCTGATGTAGTGAAAATTGGCATTGGGCCTGGCTCTATCTGCACCACAAGGGTTGTCGCTGGCATTGGAGTTCCGCAATTCACCGCAATTTTGGAATGCGCAGCAGAAGCCGTAAAACATAAAGTAAACATAATAGGCGACGGCGGAATAAAGTATTCCGGCGATATTGTAAAAGCATTGGCTGCGGGCGCGCACGCCGTTATGCTTGGCGGTCTCTTTGCCGGGACAGAGGAAAGCCCTGGCGAAACTATCCTGGCAGATGGGCGCACATTCAAAAGCTACCGCGGAATGGGTTCAATAGGAGCTATGAAAGAAGGCTCAAAAGACCGTTACTTCCAATCCGAAATAAAAGACGAAGAGGATTCCAAGTTCGTTCCAGAGGGCATTGAAGGCAGAGTTCCTTATAAAGGCCCGCTCCGCGAGCTGGTTTATCAATTAACAGGTGGAATTCGCCAAGCGCTTGGATATGCAGGCGCAGAAAACTTGACGGAACTCAGAGCAAAAGCCCGTTTTATGCAGATAACAAGCGCAGGCTTAATAGAAAGCCATCCGCACAATATTACAATAACAAAAGAAGCTCCGAATTATAGGGCTTAAAATTATGGATTCTTTTATAGTATCTCCAAACGGGCCGCTTAAAGGCACTGTCAAAATCTCCGGTTCAAAAAATGCCGTGCTGCCCGTTATGGCTGCGGCAATGCTCTCCGATGGGATTTCTAAAATAAGCAATGTACCAAACCTAAAAGATACGCAAACAATGGCTGATGTTTTGCGTGTGATAGGTTGCCGCATTAAACAAAACGAAAACGATTTGAGCATAGATTCCAGCGATATAAACCATCTGGAAGCCCCTTATGAGCTGGTGAAAACTATGCGAGCGAGTTTTTATGTGCTCGGCCCTTTAGTAGCAAAGTTTGGAAGATGCAGGGTATCATTGCCGGGTGGTTGCGCCTGGGGCCCGCGCCCAGTTGATTTGCACTTAAAAGGGCTAGAAGCCCTTGGAGCAAAAATAAATGTCACGCACGGATATGTTGAAGCGGTGAGCAACGGCAGGCTTAAGGGAGGCGCGTTTTCTTTTCCCATAAGCTCCGTTGGGGCAACCGCAAACATCCTTATGGCGGCAACCCTCGCAGAAGGAACTTCCATTTTGCAAAATTCCTCCATAGAACCGGAAATAACCGCTCTTGCAAACTACCTAACCGGAATGGGCGCGGAAATAAACGGCATTGGAACACGAACCTTAATTGTGCAAGGCGTTGAAAAATTAAAACCAGGCGATGGGCAAACCATAGCGGATAGAATAGAAGCCGGAACTTTTTTATCGGCTGCAGCAATTACAAGGGGAAAGATAAAAACAACGAATATGGTTCCCGAACACCAAGGCGCTCTTTTAGAAGTTTTTAAGAGCATAGGATGCGAAATATCATCAGGTGACAATTGGGTTGAGCTAAACACGGAAAACATAGCCCTCTCCCCTGCTCACATAACAACGCTTCCCTATCCGGGTTTCCCAACCGATATGCAAGCACAGCTTATGGCGGTATTTGCAACGATAAAAGGCATTTCTTCCGTGCGAGACACAATTTATACCGACAGGTTCAAACACGTTTCGGAACTGGAAAGGCTTGGCGCGGAAATTTCCCTTAAAGAGGATACCGCAATAATAAACGGAGGCAACGAACTAACAGGAGCGCAAGTAATGGCAAGCGATTTGCGAGCAAGCGCAGCTCTCGTATTGGCGGGGCTTGTCTCCAAAGGGCAAACGGAAATAAGCCGCATTTACCATCTGGACAGAGGCTACGAAAATTTTGAAGCAAAACTCGCAGCATTAGGAGCCAAAGTTGAAAGAGTCCATAGTTAAAATTCTGAAAATTCTATTAATCCTGATAATTCTGGTCCAGACAATTGGCTGCACCTGCTGCGCGTATTTTAACCACGCTTGGAATATGGAAGAGGCTTATGAACAAGCCGCTGTGCTCAGGCAGGCAAGGCAGGACTCTGTTCCGGGGGATTCTATCTTAGGGGATGGGCAAGAAAAGAAACTTTATGATAGAGTTATAGAGAAAGGTTCACGCACGGTAGAGAGGTTTCCCAAAAATGAGAGGCAAGTTCCAAAGGCCGTATTTATGATGGCAGAGGCGTTTCGCCACAAAGGTGAATGGAGGCAGGCCATTGAAAAATACGATGAGCTTGAAAGATATTTTCCGCAATACGATTCTATGCCCAAAGCCGAATATGAACGCGCTTATTGCTATTACGAAAATGGAGAGTATGCCCTATCCAGATTTTCTGTGGAGCATATTTTAGAAAACGGTGAAAAGCACGAATATTATTTGCCCACAATGGAACTTATGTCTCTTTTGCAGGAAAAAGAAGGTTTGCCAAGCGATGCCATAGCTTCTCTGAAAGCGGTGCTGGCTTCTGGTTTTGGAACGCCTTGGACAAGGGCAAAAGCGAGGATGCGGCTTGCAAACCTATATTACGAACAAAAGAGCTACTCAAATGCAAGGGAACATTATTTGGATAAAGAACTCTCTATTTTACCAGTTGCGGAGCGATACAAAGCGCAAAGCTCCGCAGCGGAATGCCTATTGATGATAAGCGACACAAGTGGGCGAACTGCGGCAAAAGAATATGGAGCGCTCGTAGATTCCGCTGCATTCAAAGACAACATAAGTTTTAGCTTGATAAGGCAAGGCGAAATTCTCTTGAGCATAAACGAGGAAAGTGGAATTGCGCTTTTGAGAAAAGCAGTTGATAGCAAGCCAAGAAGCGAAACAGCGTCCAGAGCATTTTTTGGAATTGGTGATTTTAGGCAAAAAGGAAGGAGATACCCCGAAGCAATTTTGTTTTACGATTCAAGTTTCCAGATTAAACCTGCGAGTTATTGGGGCAGAGAGAGCAACAGCCGAAAAATTGCCCTTTCCAAATTGCTGGCATTAAAAGACACCGTTATTAATTTACAAAAAGCAGAAAAACCATTTTTCCCGCAGGAGTTCCAAATCGCAGAGCTATTTTTGCTAAAGTTATCGGAGATAGACAGCGCGCTTGCTCTGCTCACAAAACTAGATTCAATGCTTGAAGATTCGGTTTTAAAAGCCAGAGCCATTTACACAAGAGCTTTTATTTACGATGAGTTTAAACGAGACACATCAAAAGCCTACCCTCTTTACAGAAATCTAATAGAAAATTTTCCGCAGTTGAATTATGCAAAACAGGCACAAGCAAATATGGGCTTGCAAGTGACAGTGAAAACAAAAAATGATTTAGCGTACGATGCTTTTTTAAAAGCCGAAGAAACGTGGCTAAAAGCCCAAAGTATTCCGGTGGAAAATATAAACGAAGTGGATGCTGCATATCAAAACGCCATAGCTCTTTACGATTCAGTTATAATTGGATTTCCTAAAATGCAAATCGCCTTGCAAGCGATGTATGCTAAAGCCTATATTCTGCTATATGATATTGGCAATGCAGACAGCGCAAGGGTTCTTCTCAAAGAACTCAGCGATAAGCACTATTCAACTCCATGGGGCAGAGCTGCATGGGACAAAATAAAAGGGAAACTTTCAATTAACGAAAGCGATCTTCAATATATGCGAAGAGGGCTAGAGCAAGTTAAAATTTCCATAAAAGAACAAAGCGACAAATACCGGGAGGAGATGGAAAAAAAACAGAACGAGCCACCACCGCCACCTAAAATAGCCGATGACGAAGTTTTGCTGAACGACTACAATACATTATACGACTTTAGATGATTTTAAAATAATTTTTCTAAATTATCAATATGTCTCTTAAACAGGTTCTTAAAAGTGTTTGGTTTTATAGTTGGGTATTGATTATTCCACTTATAGTTTTGGCTAGTTTAACAGATTTGCTTCTGTTAGGCGGCATACGTCTATTCTTATCCTTAGTATCAGATTCCATAAAAATTCCTATACATTTTAATTTTACCTGGCTAGAAAATATAGGTATCTTGCATTGGGCAATTCTAATGCTTGTATTGATAGCTGCGCGTTATTTGTTCACTGTGCTTAGGGTACGCTCGGAAGAGAGATTTCGCTACGGGCTTGAAAGTCATTTGCGATTGTGGTGGATACGTATGGTAAAAAATATGCACCCATTTCAATTTCACAAACAGGAAACCGATAGCATTTTACACAACGCGAACCAGTCCATTTCTACAATCTCAAGAGCGTGCAAATTAGTCACTCAATCTATGCAAGCGATTGCGCAACTGCTGTTTTTTTTGCCTGTTCTATTTTTACTATCCTGGCAATTAACCCTTTTATTGCTGTTTGTTTTTACCCCCATAATTTTATATTTACAGAAAATTTTCAAAAACGCAGATAAGGGCGCAGATGAATACAACCGCTATTCCGGCGAATACGATGTAAATATATGGCGATGGGTGGCCATTCGCAAATATTGGAATAATCACGCAGAGCTTTCAAAATATTTATCCTTGATTACGGAAAAAATTCGCAATCTAAAAAATTCATCAATAGATATGGGTGTTAGAGATGTAACAATAATTCAAAACATAGAAACTCTCTCCATCTTGATTATGAGCATTGTTATGGCTGCTTGCGCAGGCTTAATTAAAGTAGGGGCTATGGAACCGTTCCAGATAATCCTGTTTTGCGCAGCGCTCATTATATGCTACAAACCCATAAAAGAATGTTCACAGCTTTTTTCCAACTTAAAAGATTTGAAAATAGCCTATATCGGATTAAACCATTTGGAATCTATGAAAACCTCTTTGAAATTCTTTGGAGAGAAAGAAGAAAATTGCATCAGCATAGAAAACATCAACTTTAAGTACGGCGATAGCAGCCCTTGGGTATTCCAATCTTTAAGCAATGTAATTAAGCTGAACAGACCGGTAATGCTGCAAGGCGAGAACGGAAGCGGAAAAACAACTTTGCTTCGTATTTTATCGGGCTTGGAAATTCCTCAAAATGGCAACATTTATATGCCACCAAAATTCAGAGAAGGCTCTTTTTATTTTTCGCAAAGATTATTTTTGCCGCCTATCTCCTGGCTTGAACAAGCTGTAAATGAAAAACAATGGAGCCCCACCATACAGAATTTCTTTGATGTTTTGGGTCTTGATAGCCTTTTGAAAAAAAGCGGGCATTCAAATGGAGAAACGCAAAGGGTTGGCTTTGCGTGGGCTGTTGTTAGCGGTGCGTCTTTTTTGTTTTTAGATGAACCATTCGCTTATATATCGCGGGATTTAAAAGAGCCTATTTTCAAAGCGTTCTGGAACGCAACAACGGAGACCGACCAATGGTGGATGATGGCATCGCACGAACTGCCGCCTGCCGTTTATCAAGAGCGGATCAATTATTGGAAACTTGAAACTCTTCACTGATTTTCTTCAAATTGCTTTCGCTTTTTGCAGTTTTACCATCTATGTAAATCGGCTTTTCTTTGTGCTTAAACCACGTTATTTGCCGTTTTGCGTAATGGCGGCTTTTGATGGCTATGCTTTCTGTTATTGAAAATGGATTTTCGTTTTTTTCAAGCGCGTTTCTCAATTCCATATAACCAAGGCTTTGCCACGCGAATGCGTTTGCAGGCACGGCCCTAGAAAGTTCCTCAACTTCTTCTACCCATCCATTTTTCAGCATTTTTACAACACGCTCATTAATTCTTCTGTAAAGTTCATCTCTTGGAAAATCCAGCCAAATAGAAGGAATGAAACCTATGCCTCCAACTCTATAATTTCCCGTATCATATATATCATATCCCAATTCTTTCAATTCCAAAATTCTTAAAAGCCGCTGAGTGTCGCCTTGCATTATTTTACCTTCTACGCTAGGATTTACTTTCAGAACATCTAAATAGAGTTCTTTTTTTTTGCCTTCGTAATATTTTTTTAGTTTTTCCCTGATTTCCAGATTTGATGGCGGCAATGGGTCTAATCCTCGGCACAGAGCCTGCATATAAAGCCCTGTTCCTCCTACAAGGATAAATTTCGCAGATAGCCTTTGAGTTAGCAAATTTTTGACATCTTTTGCAAATTCAGCAGCGTTATATTGTTGCTCAGGCGGCAAAAAATCAACTAAATGATGGGGAACCGCTCTTAAATCCTCCGCAGATGGCTGTGCCGTTCCTATTCTAAATCCATTGTATAACTGCCTGGAATCCATACAAATAATCTCCGCGCCTAGTTTTTGGGCAATCAAAACCGCGAGTTCGCTTTTCCCTGAGCCAGTTGCACCCAATATTGCGCCGAGAATGGACATGGCGGCAAAATAGAAATACTTAAAAAATTTTTCTAGATTAATTACAATGATAGATTTTTACCCGACTCATATATACTACCCACTTGAAGAAGCGGAAAAAAAATACAGGGAAGGTGCTCTAAAACAAACAGAAGCCTATCTGCTGGATTTTGTTGACAGGCATTTAGAAGAGATTATGGAAATTGCGAACGAAAATGGAGAGACAAAAGACGAAGATATCTTAGATGCCGTAAAAGGTGAAATATTGGTGCGAGGTTCAATACAGCCTGCGGCCGAGCTTGCTGATATGATAAGAGAAATCCACAAGGAAATTTGGTACAAGGGAGAAGCGGAAAACCGGAGCCAAAACATAAATCATATAGCTGAACAATGGCAAGCTGAATATGCGATTAAATGGCATGAAGCGAAACTTTTTGAATATTTTGTGGTTTTAGAACACTGTGCGAGTTCTGTGCTTGCAAAATTCAATAGGATTGACCAGTGACCGTTCCTGTAGAAACTCTTTATTTCAAAGATTTGAGCCATTATCAGACTCTTTCCCCGGAAGAAGAGCAAGCTCTCATACAAATATTGAGAGATGAGAATAAAAAAAATATACATTACGCAGCTCTTCGCAAACTTATATGCGGCAATTTGCGTTTTGTGGTGAGCGTGGCTCGCAAGTACCAAGGGCACGGGCTAACTCTGTTGGATTTGATAAACGAAGGCAATTTGGGGCTTTTCAAAGCAGCGCTCCGTTTTGATTGCACAAAGGATGTTCGTTTTATAAGCTACGCGGTTTGGTGGATAAGGCAAGCGATACAAAAGGCTATCTTTGAGCGCGTTGGTTCTATGAGAATTCCGCCGAATAAATTAACTCTTGTGAGCCGTTTTAAAAGAGCTTTGTCCAATAATTTGGGAGACTATGAAAAAACATTCAGTATGCCGGAATTTAAAGAAAGTGAAAAAGACATAATAGACATAATGGAAAAAATGATGGAAATTTCCCTTGACTCTCCAACAAGCGATAACCCCGGCTCTGAAAACGTGGGAACGCTATTGGATGTTTTGGAAGGAAATTCAGACAATCAAGATGATTATATAAAAGAAGCGGAATTGCACAAAATTGTGGAAGATGTGCTATCCAAACTCTCCAAAAGAGAAAGCGACATTCTGCGTGTATTCTACGGTATAGATTTAGCAGAAGACAAAACCCTGTGCGACATTGGCGAAGATATGCGGCTTTCACGGGAAAAAGTGAGGCAGATAAAAAACAAAGCCCTCCGCAGAATGCAGAGAAACAAGGAACTGCGCGAGAATTTGAAGAATATATTTTCTTGATTAATGACTGTCATTTTGTATATTATAAATAAGCTAGGAAATGAATATGGCTATAGAATTCAAATTGAACGAGCGTAAAGCAGTTGAAGCTGTTCTTTGGTTAATCCAAAAAGGAGAAACCAACATGTACCATATTTTTAAAATGCTATTTGAAGCCGAAAAATATCACGTGAACAAATACGAAAGACCCGTCACAGGAGATACTTATATGGCTATGGAACATGGCACTGTTCCAAAATGGATTTATACGGATGCTTGCAAAAAATCAAATATGGATTTCGTAAGGAGTGGTAAGCGTTTATACGCTAAACGTCCGCCAATAACCAATATGTTATCCGAATCAGACATAGAAGCTCTGGAAATAGGTTATAAAAAATATACGGGTTTTGACTTTGGCGAAGTTAGAGATATAAATCATAAAGAACCAGCTTGGCAAAAAAATTGGAACAAAAGAGGAATTTTAAAATGCGTAGATATACCATTTGAGGATATTGTAGAAAACGACCTCTTGCGAGAAGATTTGAAAGAAACTGCTAGATTAACGGTGATATGATGCTTGACATATCGGAAGTGGTTCTAGCAAACACATCAACATCGGAAATTATAAGAGACAGAGCCAGAAAACTTTTTGTTCGAATATCAGTAACCAATGAAAAATTTCTCATTATCAATTCTCGCGAAAGCGAAGGAAGCATTAAAATTGAATCGGCTACGTATAGCTTTTTAAGCCGTGATAGCTACATTGCTGGTTTAAGAACATTTACTTTAGAAGAAGATGAAATTATTAAAAAACGAGGAAATCTTTATTATGACGATATGGTTAAAGTATTGAATATGATTAAAATCTCAAAATCCATACCACCAGATGAAAAAGAAGAAATACTTATTGACTTAGAAGAATTCATAAATGATTATACGGTAAACAAACTGAAAAACAAATTTGGCAAAGAGTAATCACCTAATCCCCTTTATCCCCGAAACCAAATCGCTGAAATCCGCCTCTCGCAATTTGTTTGCCAAATCTTTTTTTGCTGCTGCTGAATCCGTTTGCGGCGAACTTTTGAAACGTTCGCTCTTCTCCAAAAAAGTAATAGGTTTGCTATCGCAAGTTGTGAAAATTATTCTTGGGGTATAGGAACAGATTATTTTTGCATTATCGTTTGCTCTGCAACGAACCTCATTAAGGCTTACTAGCCAGCCATAACCGGAGCATTCAGTTTTTTGAATTCCAGTCTCCGCTATTTTTTCAAAAATTATTTGCCCAATCTCATCATCGGCTACATTCCAGTGAAAAGTCCTTTCACGCCGCCGCTGCTCCCTCGCTTGCTGTATGGAGTCTAATATATGCGTTTTTTCCGCTTCTATAGCTATTTTAGCTTCTTGCAATTCCAAGTCTTTTTTAGATATTGCAAAATATAGAGAAGCGGCAATCGCTAAAAACATTATGGAAACACAAGTGATAATTTTCTTTTTATGCCTAACCACCCAATTTGGTTTTGAAATTAAAAAAGACTTTATTTTTTCATAAGCGGCTTCAAAATATTTTGGATAAAGGTCTATGGAATTTTTATTTTTTATGTCTTTAACTTCTGGCGGCAAGGATTTAGGGAAAACAAAACCTTCCAAAGCAAGCGGAACTATATTTTTTCCGGTTTTAAGAGCACAGATTATTTCGCGGCGAACCCAATCATTTTCAGGGTCGTAATCCACGTTGGAAACAAGAAATCTATCAAAAATCCCAGGGCTTAATACAAGCAAAAAATCTTTGCAGTCATTTACCCTTTGCTCAAGTTCAACATCAAAATTCCCATTTACCAAAGTATCTATGTCAAAAGAAACGGAATAACCATCCATCCTTAACCTATCGTAAATGAGCTTGGCAGTATCGTAACCGCCTTTTCGCCTATACGAAATGAATATTTCAAACTTTTTGTTCTTTTTAGACATTTCTCGCCTTTTTTAAAAATCGACATTAAGATAGA
>Ga0268262_10001688_pt1 | contig 26893 bp, 23 predicted proteins | sample TergutNc150P3_FD_190354 | JGI IMG/M metagenome (GOLD analysis project Ga0268262, IMG submission 190354) | Nasutitermes corniger P3 segment gut microbial community from laboratory colony in Florida, USA - Nc150 P3 (SPAdes) (version 2) | ecosystem: Host-associated > Arthropoda: Insects >... | reverse complement strand
AGTTACGGCATCAATGATTAGAGATTTTGTAGGTTCCTTGGCAATAAGAAATGTAAAAAAAGGTGTATTTATTTCATCGACTGATTTTCCAAAAGAAGCTGAACATCTGTTACAGTCACAAAATATCGTGTTGATAAATCAACAAAAATTATTATCATTAATGATTCAATACAATATTGGTGTTTCATTGGAAAAGACTTATGAGATTAAAAAGCTTGACAGCGATTACTTCCCAGAAGATTAAAACCATGACCATATACCATGACAGTTACTAAATCATAAAATCTCCGTCACTTGCACTCATCATCCACTCTCTTTACCACCTCCAGATAAGTTCGTACTATGGTAGAGACACTTCCAGAAACCGGCTTAGGGCATACCGGTATCCGGCGTATTGTCGAGGGTTAATTCGTTGTACGATTCGACGACGAAAGTACCTGCTTTTTTACTTAACACAGAATTCACTGCCTGTTTAAGATGTGGTTATTCCACTGGCTATTCAAGAGTCTTGGTTTAATACTCCAGATAATGCAGGGCGTGTCAACTATGTTGACAAGCCCTGCGGTATAATACCCTTTATCAATTCGCTTCTTTTGCCTGTTTTGAATTCATCAATTTTAAAATGATAACCAGTACCACGCCGATAATTGCCAGTACGCCGAGTGTGATAAATTTTAACTGTTGCCCCTCAATTTTTTTGATAACGATGGGGAATAACATCGCCGAGAGCATAAAGCCCACCATGACCGCGCCGTAGTTAGAGCCGATATTTTTAATGCCGAAATTTCCGGAAGTAAGAACGGGATACAGTCCCGAATAGCCGCCATAGCAGAACGCGACTACCGCGATGATAACTATCAACAGAATTCCATTGGCAAAACAAAGCCCAAACGCGCCGAGCGCGGTTGCGGCAAGAATAATAATGTCCGCCATTTCACGCCCGATTTTATCGGACATAAGCGGCGCGCCAAGCCTGCCAAGAGCGTTGGCTATACCTGTGAACATGACAATTCCGGTTGCAAATGACGCAAGGCCTCTGTTTATTGCCAACTCATTTAGGCTGGGGAGGATGATGAAAAATACCGAAGTACCGAACATCAGAGACAACGCAATCAAATAGAAACGCGGTGTTTTGATCATTTCCAAAGTTGTATATTGTTTGCCTTTCAAAACGGGCGCGGCGGCGTTTGGAACCTGTTCCGGTGTTTTGATGAAATTGAACAACAACAATACTGCCGCCGCGAATCCACCGGCTAAAATTAAAAATGTATAATTCACCGGAAGTTTATTGTTTAACATTGTAACCAGCGGCGCGAAGATAACGGTCGAAAGTCCAAACGCGCAAACGCTTATGCCTGTGGCAAAGCCGCGGTTTTGCGGAAACCATTTTTGCGCGCAGGAAATGTTCGCGTTATATCCCGCGCCCACGCCGAAGCCGCCAATAATGCCGTAGAAAAGATAGATAAGAAAGACGGGCGCTTTTCCGCCTGCGGGAATCAACGCGGTAGCCAGCATACCCACGGCGACCATTAACCCGCCAATCAAGGTTGTAATTTTTACGCCAATCTTCGCCTGTGCCTTTCCACCCGCCAATATGCCTATGACAAAAAAGCAAAGCATAAACGAAGATGTAAGTTTTACACCATCAACGGACCAATTGTAAAAACCGCTGACCGGTTTTACAAAAACGCTCCAAACATAAATTATCCCCAAAAATAACTGTAAAATACTCCCCGTTATAAGGACCTTCAACCCTTGTTTGTTTTCTGTGATTGACGACATAATTTTCTCCTTATCGTTAGCATACAACAATAGAGCGGGAATGGCTATACGAAATAGAGATATGATATATGCCTTACATTCTGTCAAGTGCTTGAAATCTCACGGACAACTGCGCTTTTGACAGAAACCGAATGCTTCCTTATAATTAAAGCCCTAACGCATAATGAGCCTTTACCGTCCCATTACCATCGGAACCCTCAAACTCGAAGGCAACCTCTTCCTCGCGCCGGTGGCTGGTTATTCCGACCGGAGTTTCCGTTCGCTGTGCGTTGAACAAGGGGCAAACTTTTCCTGTACCGAACTTGTTTCCGCTGAGGCATTGTACCGCAACCCGGGGCATTACGGACTGAGCGGCAGCGGGACGGCTGTTCCCGCGGCAGTCAGTCTGGTAAGCCGCGCTCCCAATGAGCGGCATTATGCGATTCAACTGTTTGGCGCAGAGCCGGAAGCGATATATAAAGCCGCTGTGCTGTTGGCTCCGCTGAAACCGGATGTCATCGACATAAACGCGGGCTGTCCGGTTCCCAAAGTAGTAAAAAACGGCGCGGGTTCCGCGCTGATGAAAAACCCTGTCCGGCTGGGCAAAGTGGTAGAAGCGGCAGTTCGGGCTTCCCGCGAATCTTTGGGGAACGCGCCGGTCACGATAAAAATGCGTTCCGGTTGGGACTCCGGTTCCATCAATTACGCCGATTGCGCCCGCATTGCCATAGAGGCCGGCGCGGCAATGGTAACCCTGCATCCGCGTACCAGAAGCCAGGACTACGGCGGCACGAGCGACTGGTCTTGCATTACGAATCTTGTCTCGCGGCTTGCGGTTCCGGTTACCGGTTCAGGCGATTTGTACACGCCGGAGGATGCCCGGCGAATGCTGCTGGAAACCGGCTGCGCAGCGGTGATGTTTGCCCGCGGCGCGATGGGCAACCCGTTTATTTTTTCTGCCGCCCGCTCCCTGCTGGAAACCGGCGCTTGGGAACCGGTTGCTTTTCCCGTCCGCATGGCTGCCGCTTTTCGTCATTTGGAACTGCTGGCCGCGGACATCGGGGAAACGCGCGCCTGTCTTGAAATGCGCAAGCAATTCTGCGCCTACACCAAAGGGCTGAAGGGCGGCGCGGCAGTGCGTGAACAGGCAGTTCATGCCCGGACTATTGCGGATTATCGCCGAATACTGGACACTTTTACTTTCAACCTTTACTCTTAAACCATGAACATAATCAGGCAGCCTTTCCGCTATCAGAATAACGGCGCAGTGTATTGGCTTATTGGTATAAATGTCCTTGTTTTTATGGCGATGAATTTATTGGGTCTTCGCCAACTGACTTATTATCTGTCGATGATTCCCGGATTGGTTTTGAGGGGATGGGTGTGGACATTCGTTACCTATATGTTTGTTCACGGCGGCTTTAGCCATATTCTGTTCAATATGCTTGCCCTTTTTATTTTTGGAATCCAGGTTGAACGCTACATGGGCAGCCGGGAATTTCTGCTTTTTTATTTTGTTACCGGTACGCTGGCGGGAGTGTTTTCGTTTGTCGTGTATTACCTGACCGGCGCGTATGGGGTGATACTGATGGGCGCTTCCGGGGCGATTTTTGCCGTTGAACTTGCCTATGCGGTATTATATCCCGATTCAATAATTTACCTGTGGGGAATACTGCCCCTGCGCGCCCCGGTGATGGTGCTGGGCTTTACCGCCCTGGAATTGGCGTCTTCTGTTTTTGGTCTCAACCGCGGTGTGGCGCACCTTACCCACCTTGCCGGTTTTGGTTTTGCCTGGGTCTATTTTTTGATACGTTTGGGCATCAATCCCTGGAACCGGTTGCGGTCAAGATAACACACAGCCCCGGACCTCCGAAGCAAGATAAAACGAACCGGTAACAAGAATGGGTAAACCTTTTTTCCGGCCTGTCTCCAGCGCCTGTTGTATTGCTGCGTGGGTATCTTTTATTAACAGTGTTTTTTCGGAAGAAAAAGCATTGAAAGCCTTTTCGGGATCACTGGTTTTGAAGGTTCCCGGTGTGGTGACGATAACCTGTGAAAAGCGGGGCAGCAGAATATCCGCCATTGCGGCGGCGTTTTTGTCGGCGGCGCAGCCGAACAGCAGTATGCCTTTTTCGCCGTAAAGCGAACAAAACGTTTCGGCGCAGGACAGGGCGCTTTCCGGCGTGTGGGCGCCGTCAATGATCAACGGCGGATTATCGGCGATTTTTTCAAAACGGGCGGGAATTTTTACATCGCTCAATCCGCGGCGAATAATGTCATTTTCAATGGCGGGAAAGGCGGTTTTAAGCGCCAGCGCCGCCAGTCCGGCGTTTTCCGCCTGAATGAGTCCCGGTATCGGAATGGAAAGTTTTAACGGTGGTAATTGCGCATAATGTAGAGTTAAGGAAAAGTCCGTGCCGTCAGGATGTATATGCGGACTTTCAACTGATACGCTGTCGGGAAAGTATAACAGTGGGCTGTTTTTTTCACGTGCCCGCTTTTTGAATACATCCAGGGCTTCGGCGCTTTGCCGCGCCAAAACTAACGGTTTGCCGGGTTTAATGATACCGGCTTTTTCCCCCGCCACCGCCGCAATGGTCTGGCCCAGAAAAGCGGTATGCTCAAGTTCAATCAGGGTAATAATCGAAACCAGCGGATCGATAATATTGGTGCAATCCAGCCGTCCCCCCATACCGGTTTCCACCACCATGACATCACAGCCGCCAATCTTGGCGCAGAGGAAAAAATACAGCGTCAAAAGTTCAAAAAAAGTGAGGGCTTCCCCTTCCTCGCTGCCGGGATCAAACAGGCTGTTTTTCGCAGTTGGTACTTTACATTCCGCTATATCCCGCAGTTCATCACCGGCGGCGCAGTACACTGCCTCATCAAAAAATGAATTACCCAGGCATATCCGTTCACGGTAATCGCTGATATGCGGTGACATATAACGCGCCGTCCGGCGGTCATCCGCTTCCAGAACCGAAGCAATCATTCCGGTAACCGATCCCTTGCCTTTAGAACCAGCTACATGAATGGACGGAGCGCAGCGCTCAGGATGTCCGGCAATCTCTGCCAAAACTTCCATACGATCAAGACGGTAGCTTTTGGGAATTTTGGGTATGTGCCCGCTTTCAAGATTGATGTACCGGGACAACCATAAAAAAACTTCTGTTGATGATAAAAAATGCTTGCTCAGAAAATATTCCTTGTAATTTTAGTTGCTTATACCCGCGGTGTTCAGTACTTCGGTAATTTTTTCCCACTTGTTCAGTGAATACAAATGCAGGCCGTTTACACCCGCGGCAATATAACGGTGAAGCTGGACAACGGTGTATTCAATACCGGCGCGGGTGAAACTGACGGGATCATGTTGATATTTGCCTATAATAGCGGCAAGTTCCGCCGGAATCGAACAGCCGTTGAAAATGGTCATGCGGATAATAGGCTCGCAGGCCAGTACCGGCATAATCCCCGCTATAACGGGAATCGTCACGCCGGCTTTTCGTATCTGTTCCAGAAACCGTTGAAAGGCCGGCACATCATGGCAAAGCTGGGTGATTATTAATTGGGCGCCATTGTCCTGTTTTGAACGCAGATAGGCAATGTCCGATTCCATTGAAGGGGCGCTGATGTGTTTTTCCGGGTAAGCTGCCGCCGCAAAGCACATTTGAGGGAATTCCGCGCTTAAATACGCAATAAGTTCGTCAGCGTGGGAAAAATCACCTTTGGTACTGTCCCATCCGTCGGGAAAATCGCCTCTCAGCGCCAGAACATTCTCAAATCCCCGGCCAATATAATCTTGTATTATTTTTTTCATTTCATCACGGGTATGACCAACACATGTCAGGTGAGGCATAACGACATGCCCGCTTTTTTCAACCACCTCGCAAAGCTCAATATTCCTTCCCCTTTTTGATCCTCCCGCGCCGTAGGTACAACTGATAAAATCAGGCTTGAACCGGTACAGATGGGAAAGGGTATTTTGAATCCCGTCCAGAGGGACCTCATCTTTGGGAGGAAATACCTCAAAAGAGAGGGTTGTCTTCTTTCTTAATAACTCGGCAATTTTCATAGTACGCTGGCTCATTATAGAACAAAAAACAAAATTTGTGCCATAATGAAACGGGTAGTCTATGTTTAAATTTTGCCCTGTATGCGCATCGGAAAAAATCAATTTTATGGATGGTAAAGTTTTTCGTTGTCCTGACTGCGGTCTTGTGTACTATCATAACACCGCCGCCGCTACCGGCTGTATAATCAGCGTACCGGAAAACACCGCCGGCAAAGCCGATGATGTTTCCGGCATAAAGCAGGCTGCGGAACGGATTATGTTTCTGGTTCGGGGCAAGGAACCGGCAAAAGGCAAACTGGACCTGCCCGGCGGTTTCGTAGACCCCGGCGAAGGTATTTTTGAAGGTCTGTACCGCGAATTACAGGAAGAAATCGGCTGGGCACCGCCTCTTCCCAACGGCACATCGCTTGCCGATATTTTTACCCTGTTTGCATCATTCCCAAATGTGTATCCGTACAAGAACATTGCCTACAATACCTGTGATTTGTATTTCTGCCTCTGTGCGCCGGACCTTAAGGAACAAGACCTGCGCCTTGAACAGGCTGAAATCGCCGCCGTCCGCTTTCTCAAGCCTGAAGACATTGACTACGGCGAAATTGCTTTTGATTCAACCCGCCGTGCGATACAGGCGTATCTGGCAAAAACAGGTTGGTAAAACAGCGCTTGACTATTTTTCCTTTTCTTATCATCGTAAAACTATGAATCATCGTTCTTCAACTGTAAATAACGCTATCCCCGGTGAGTACCGAAAAATTGCGGAAGCTTTGTTTTTCCCAGGATGGTTTTCATCGGGAAAAGATCTGGATTTTACGGCAGCAACCAGCTTTGCTGAAGCACTGGGGATTGGTGCCGAATATCGTCGTCTCCTGGAAGTTGAAAGAAATGCCGGACAGATGCGTGAATTTCTGGGACATTTTCAAAATAACCTTGATTTGTTAATACAAAAAACCTGGGTTGAAAAAGATGACATCTCCCGCAAGGAAAAGCTGCAGGATGAAATACCGCCTTTGATAACTTTAATTGTACAGGATAATCTTCAACAAGCCCTTAAAGATTTTGGTTCGATTTTGGACGAGATGGCGTATCTTTTTTTTGGTACGCAAAGTACCAAGGATGATTTTACCGAGTATACCTTCCGCATTGATTCCCAGATAGGGTTGTTTTGGTGGTACGGTTCCCAGCTTGGCAGCCTGAAAGGAATAGAAAAAAATAATGCGCTGAACAATGAATCCCTCTGGGCAGTTCTGCTTATCGGAATCTGTTATTTAACGAACTTCTAAAGGAGCACCAATGGCTATTGCGGATAATGACGAAACCGGCAGAGTGGAATATGCCGCCACAGGCGATACTGCGGATACCGCCGGGTCAGATTTTATCAGTGAAATTATCAAAGAAGATTTGGCATCGGGCCGGGTCGGTTATGTGCATACCCGTTTTCCGCCGGAGCCAAACGGCTGGCTGCACATCGGTCATTGCAAGGCATTCTATATTGATTTCAGCATGGCGGAGCGTTTTGGCGGGAAGTGCAATCTGCGCTTTGATGATACTAACCCCGAAAAAGAAGATGTTTCTTACGTGGAAGCAATCAAGCGCGATATAAAATGGATGGGCTACGACTGGGAAGACCGGGAGTATTATGCATCGGATTATTATGAATATCTTTATGAACTTGCCGTAAAAATCATCAAAAAGGGAAAAGCCTATGTCGATGATCTTTCCGATGAGGAAATCAGCGAGTACCGGGGGACGGCGGTTCCGGACAAGAACAACATAACCATAACGCCGCCGGGCCGGAACAGCCCCTACCGCGACCGTTCTGTCGAAGAAAACCTGGACCTCTTTGCCCGTATGCGCGCCGGCGAGTTCCCTGATGGGGCAAAAACCCTGCGCGCCAAAATCGACATGACCCACCCTAACCTGCTGCTGCGAGATCCGGTAATGTACCGCATACGCCGCGAAACCCATTACCGTACCGGCAATTCCTGGTGCATTTATCCTATGTACGATTTTCAGCATCCCTTGTCGGACGCAAAAGAAGGCATCACCTTTTCCCTGTGTTCCCTGGAATATGAGATTCACCGGCCTTTGTACGACTGGTTCATCCGCGAAGCGGAAGTTTTTCCCTCACGGCAGATTGAGTTTGCGCGGCTGAACCTGAGCCACACGGTAATGAGCAAACGCTGGCTGCTCAAGCTGGTGCAGGATAAATACGTTTCCGGCTGGGATGATCCCCGCTTACCCACCATTGCGGGCCTGCGCCGCCGGGGTTACACGCCGCAGGCAATCCGCACTTTTGTCTCCCGAATCGGCATTGCCAAAACCGACAGCATGGTAGACATCGCCTTTCTTGAATACTGCCTGCGTGAAGATTTGAACAAGCGGGCGCTGCGGGTAATGGCGGTCTTAAAACCGCTGAAACTGATCATTGAGAACTGGGATGAAAGTGGGTTTCCTTCGGAGCCCAGAACCGAAGACCTTGAGGCGGTAAACAACCCCGAAGATGAATCCGCCGGAAAACGGAACATCACTTTTTCCCGCGAATTGTGGATAGAACAGGACGATTTTGCGGAAGTCCCGCCGCCCAAATATTTCCGTCTTTTTCCCGGCAATGCCGTCCGTCTGCGTTATGCGTATATCGTTACCTGCACCGGCTTTGACAAAGACGCCGCCGGAAACATTACCGCCGTGCGCTGTACCTATGACCCTGAAACCAAAGGCGGCAACGCGGGCAGCAGTGCTGCCTTCGATAACCGCCGGGTAAAAGGTACGATACACTGGGTTTCCGCGGCTCAGGCCGTGCCGCTTCAGGCGCGTCTGTACGATTACCTGTTCAGCGTTGAAAAACCAATGGAAATTGCCCCCCGGCCCGATGGCAGTCCCGGCGAATTTACCGACAACCTTAACCCCCATTCGCTGGAAGTAATTGCCGACGCCTGGGGCGAACCCTGTCTGGCGAAAGCCGCGCCGGAGGCAGTTTTTCAGTTTGAACGTCTTGGTTATTTTGCCCGCGACCCCGACACCGGGGCGGATGGGCGGCCTGTTTTTAACAAAACCATCGGCCTGCGGGATACCTGGGCAAAAATAGCAAATAAAGGCTAGAAACTCTCCGTAAACTCTTCCCTCCGAGTATTGCTTGACATTGGTATCGTAATCCAATAAAATATGGTATCGTGATACCATAAAATATAGGAGCGCGAAAATGGATTATATATACAGGCTGCTGGAAGATACCCTTAAAAAAACAGTAAAGACAAGACCTCTGGTATACCTGAACGGACCGAGACAATGCGGAAAATCAACTTTGGTTCAAAATATATCTGTTGGAAAAAAATTGAATTATATTACCTTTGATAACCCGATTCATTTGGCTTTTGCCCGGAATGATCCCGAGGGGTTTTTGCAGCAGTTACCGGACAACAAACTTAATGTAATGGATGAAGTTCAGCTTGCCCCTGAATTGTTCCGCTGCCTCAAAATAGCTGTAGATAAAAAACGCCTTGCCGATAAAAGCCGCGCCTTGTATGCGCTGACGGGTTCGGCGAATATATTTGCCCTGCCTAAATTGGCGGATGCGCTTGTTGGCAGGTTGTCAATTTTGACCCTGTATCCGTTCTCTGCGTCTGAAATAAAGGGAACGGGCGTAAATATTATAGAAAAACTATGGAATGATGATTTATCTCCGCGAAAGTATCCCCGCGCCAATATAGTCAGTATAATTTCGAATGCGACTTTTCCGGAAATTGCCATGGACAAGAGAAAAAATCGTTATCAATGGTTCAATGATTATATTACTACTTTACTGCAAAGGGACGTTCGCACTCTTGCCGACATCAAGAATCCCGACAAGATTTATCAGTTGCTGGTGTCATTGTCGCAAAGGGCGGGAGGACTGCTGAACAACGCCAATGTAATGAAAGAGACAGGGCTGGACGCAAAAACATATGAAAAATACAAAACCCTTTGCGATAATACCTTCCTTATTTTTGAACTGCCCTCATGGACTAAACCAAACAGACTCAACAAAAAATTTGTAAAGCAGAAAAAATTATATTTTACCGATACCAGTCTGCTGTGCCATATAATGCAAAGAGATATGGACGATGTATATAAAAATGACAAGACGGTAATGGGACATATATTCGAGAACTTTATCGCCACCGAAATTATGAAGGCGGCAAAGTCGCTTGATTCATTCAGCGTGTCGCACTTTAATCCGGTGCAGAATCAGGGCAGGGAAGTAGATTTTATCGTTGAAAACCCCAACGGAAAAGCCATTGGGATAGAGGTAAAACTTGACGGCACCATCAATGAAAAAGACTGGGCCAACATGAACACTTTACAGGAAACGATGGGGAACAGTTTTGTGAAAGGAATTATTATCTACACCGGATCAGACCTTGTGCAGGTCAGCCGGAAAATATGGGCTGTTCCGGTGCAGTATTTGTGGATGCAGGAGTAAGGCGTCAGTTTTCGGTATCACCCAAAAGGCCGGTACTTTATCCCCACATCGTACACGTCGATTCCTTCGCGGTTTTTCAGCAGGCGCACTACCGCATAAGTGACCGGTAAGACCAGCGCTTCGATAAGGCACTTCAGGATATAGTTGGTTAATGCCAGTGTAATAAACAGATGCCAGCCAAAAACCCCGGTCAGGCACGCTATTGTCACAAAAATCAGGCTGTCCAGCAGCTCGCCTACCAGACTGGAAATAACGGCTCTGAACCAGAGCAGCCGCCCCTGCATCATCACTTTGATTTTTGAAAGCAGTACGGAGTTGAAAAATTCTCCTACCAGGTATCCGGCCAGGCTTGCCAGAACAATGCCGCCGGAACTCATGCCGCCAAGAATGGCATCATAAGCGGCGGTTCCGGTTTCGGCTTGCCAGGAACTTTCCGCCGGCAGAACACGCAGCACAAAAAATACCAATGCGGAAAACGCCAGTATCGCAAAGCCGGTGTAAATGACCCGCCGGGACGCCTTAAAGCCGTAGACTTCGGTAAGCACATCCCCCAGCACATACGCCAAGGGGAAAAGCAAAGTCCCGCCGTCAAAAGCCAGACGGATTCCAAAAAGGGAAAAGCCGAGATCAACGATTTTTGCCGAAGAAGCGATATTACTCAAAACGAGAATGGCGACAAAAAGCGCCATTATAACGTCAAAATACTTATACGCGGATTTGTGTAATTGAGAGGATTGCATTGAAAACTTCCTTGTTTTGGTAAGGCAGGTGATCTAGGATACTGCCATATTCTTAAAGTAACACTGATTAATTCAGTTGAGCATTAATCAGTGTTACTTTAACTTTGTCCTTACGCCCATTTAATAAGACCCGTACGGTAGGGATGTATCAGCGCGTCATGTTTGGGCAGAATTCGCACCGTGTGGCCCTGGAAGCCCGTATCTTCACATTCTACCCGCACATGGTACAGGTTCAGATTGTCCTTGCTGCCGGTCCATTTCATCTCTGTTCTGCGGGCATTGGTTATTTCCCTGTTCTGGTTTGACACCGTGCCGTGATACAGTTCCACCTGCAAATCATCAGGTGACATTTTTCCAAGATCGACATAGGCGGTGACATTGAGCGGATCGCCCCGCTGCATTACCGGCTTGATATTGGCCTCAATTTTGACGATTTTGAGACTGTCCCAGGAATCCTGTAATTTGGTAAAATACGCCGCAAGCGATTTTGCTTCGGTATAATTATCCTTGACCAGCCTGCGGTAATTTTTAAGCGCCGGGAAATAGAAGTTGTTGGAATAATCCATCAACATACGGTGGCTGGACATTGAATGTCCGATCTGGCGCATACAGTCCTTCATCCTCTTTATCCATTCACGGGGAAGGCCGTCCCTGCCGCGCTGGTAAAACAGGGGAACAATATCCCTTTCAAGAAGATCATAAAGAGCCTTGCTTTCCACATCGTCCTGAAGATGCTCGTCTACATACTGTTCGCCGTGGCCGATGGCCCAGCCTACATCGGGGTTATACGCTTCATCCCACCAGCCGTCCATAATGGAACAGTTAAGAACGCCGTTCATCGCGGCCTTCATGCCGCTGGTGCCGGACGCTTCCATTGGCCGCCGGGGTGTGTTCAGCCATATATCGCCGCCTGATGTAAGGTATTTGGCGACGGTCATGTCGTAATTTTCAACAAACACGATACGGCTGGTAACATCGTATTTTTCGGCAAAATGGATAAGGTCGCGGATAAGGTCTTTGCCCGGCATATCGTGGGGATGGGCCTTGCCCGCAAAAATAAGCTGAATGGGGTGGTCATTGTTTTTGATCAGTTTCAACAGCCGTTCAGGATCCCGTAGCAGCAAATTACCCCGTTTGTATGTGGCAAAGCGGCGGGCAAAGCACAGGGTAAGGGCATAAGGCGACAGAACGTCTTCCGCCTGCTGGATACGACGCTCTACCGCGCCGGTGCGTTTGTACTGCTGTCGGACACGTTCGCGGACAAAGGCAACCATCCGCTCACGGCGGCGTTCATGAGTACGCCAGAGTTCTTCATCGCTGATCCGATCCATACGGTCCCAAATTGCGAGATCGGTAGGTTTATCCTCGAAATGGGGACCAAAGTAGCGGTCAAGCAGTTCCAGCATACCGCTGGAAACCCAGGTACGAGAATGTACGCCATTGGTTACATGACCGATAGGAACTTCGTCTATCGGGAGCCCCGGCCACAGACCCTGCCACATTTGACGGGAAACTACCCCATGCAGTTTGGCAACGCCGTTGGCATAAGCCGCCAGTTTAAGGGCCAGCACAGTGAGGCAGAAAGTTTCTTTTTCATCATAGGCATTAACCCGCCCCAGTCCGAGGAAATCTTTCCAGGATATACCCAGAATCTGCGGCCAGGAACGGAAATATTTTTCCATCATGCTGATATCAAAACGTTCATTGCCCGCGGGAACCGGAGTGTGGGTAGTGAAAATATTGGTAGGCCAAACCGCTTCTTTTGCTTCATCAAAGGTAAAATTCTTTTCGGTCATAATTTCGCGGATACGTTCAAGACCCAGGAAAGCCGCATGACCTTCGTTCATGTGGGTAGCGGCAGGGTTAATCCCCAGAGCGCGTAGGGCGCGAATACCGCCTATTCCCAGAAGAATCTCCTGCTGCATTCGGGTTTCTTTGTCACCGCCGTACAGCGCCGAGGTGATATTGCGGATATCCGGAGCGTTTTCTTCGATATTGGTATCAAGCAGATACAGCGATGAGCGGCCTACTTTTACTTCCCAAATCTGGGCAAGTGCCTGACGGCCCGCCAAGTCCACAGAAATCTTGAGCGGTTTGCCGTCTTTGCCATTTTTGCGCTCCACCGGCATATTGTACCAGTCATTTTCCGGGTAACTTTCCTGCTGAAAACCGTCCGCATTGAGCATCTGCGTAAAATATCCCTGCCGGTACAGCAACCCTATGCCGACCAGAGGAAGACCCATATCGGAAGAGGTTTTCATGTGGTCACCTGAGAGGATACCCAAGCCTCCCGAATAAATGGGGAGTGAAGTATCCATGCCGTATTCCATCGAAAAGTAAGCCACAACATCCTTATGGCTGCCCCGGTACCAGGTTTCACCTTTTTTGTAGCTTTGAAAACGGGTATATACTTCCTTGAGGGCGGCCAGATACGAATCGTCTTTGGCCACCTGGGCAAGCCGCTCCTGGCTGACCATACCCAAAGTCCGTACCGGACTCTGCTGGGATTGCATCCATGCGTCATAATCCAGCCTGATATACAGCTGAATCGCATCATAGTTCCATGAAAGCCAGAGATTACGGGCAATCTCTTCCAAGGGCTTGAGGGAAGCCGGCAGCTTCGGTTTTACCGTGTATGTGGATATATTCATAAAAAAATCATATACTGTTCGGTAATTTCTGTCAATGCTATTGTGCAATGAACGGTGAGAGTAATGCCGTTAGGATGCATAATAGCACCGCGCTCCTCAAGAGGCAGTCAGTCGCTTTTTAACCGGAACCCCGCTACCGCCAGGCCTTAACCGAATTCAGGTACTCAATTACCCGCAAGCCGTCGGCTGCGCCGGAACGGGGCTGTCTGCCGGGTTCTTTTACGCAGGTAACGGCGTCCTGTATCATGTTGGCAAAATAACCGGTGGGGCCGGTAAAAATTTCATCGGTACGTTTAAGGGAACGGAATTCTTCGGCGTAAGGACTGGGGGCGCTTTCCCACACTTCAAAAATGCCGTTGCCAATCCGTAAACGGCCTTTTTCGCAGGAGAATTCCATTTCAAATGCCAGGTAATCCCGCCCCGCGCCAACTTCTATAACAACCGGAATGGGCATCGCGGATTTTTCTGCGCATAATACCCCTTCCAGCCAGACAGTTCCGGTATGGGCGCTCAGTTGAGCGCCCCAGTGCTGCCGGTGTTTCAATGTTCCGTTGGCAAGAAACATGATCGCATCCACCAGATGGGTGCCGTCATGCCACAGGACATCTATCAGCCGCTTGGTTTTGCTCATGTACAGAACAGCCCGCACGCTTAAAAGCCGACCCAATGCGGCTTCGTCCAGAATGGCCCGTGCGCGGTTATAATCATTGGCATAACGCCGCTCGTGGTTAGTGATAATGACCGTGCCGTTATGTGCGAGATCGTCTCGCTGTGCGAGACGGGCAATTTTGCGGGCTTCTTTGATATTGTCAGATAAGGGTTTTTCGCAGATTATTACCGGAACGCCGGAAGCGGCGGCAAGCTGGCAGTAATGGTAATGACTGTTCGGGTAGGTGGCAATCGCCAGAATCCGCGGCGCATGAAGGCGCAGCATTTCGGCGGCGTTCGCGTAGACGGGAACCTGCCACTTTTCCGCAAAAAGACGGCGGTGTTCTTCGCTAATGTCGCAGCCGGCGGCAAGAACGCAATCGGGATTGGCGGTCAGTGCGCCGGCATGGGTGCAGGGTTTTTCCCGCAGGCTGTCTTCTTCAAGCAGGCCGGCAATGCGACCCAGACCGATAATGGCGGCGTTAATTTTTTCCATAGTTTACCTCTTGAGAATAACTTCTGTTCTGCCGAAACCGCCCATCTCCGGGCGGGAAAAATAATAGTCCGCAACGGCGGGTTCCTGTTTCAGCCATTCGTGGACTCCCTTTTGCAAGATGCCGTCCCCTTTGCCATGAACCACAGAAAATTCCCCCAGCCCATGCAGCGTTGCCGTGTCGAGTTGACGGCGCAGGGTTTCAAGTGCGTCATCCAGCCGCATCCCGCGGATGTTTATTTCAAAACTGGGGGGAGGGGCGGTAATGTCAACGGTGGCAATATGCGCTTTATACCGGGTGGAGGAGGGGGGAGCGGGAGACAGTTCACGTTCAGGGAAAGTAATTTTAAGCGAACCGATTTCTACGATCCAGGTATTTCCGGCGGCGTTTTTTTTATCAAGCCGAATCAATACGCCGCGCCGTTTGGGGTTACCAGCAAATACTTCCATGCCGGAGGCAAATTCCACCGCGCCGGTTGTTGTTTCCGTTGTTTCAGCGCGCCGCTGCTCCGCGGTGATTGTCCGCTCTTCTTCATCAAGCGCCGCATCTTCCGCTTCAACAGTACGGGCAAGGTCCCCCAAAAATTCTTTTACCTTGAGGGTTTTCTCCCGTGTCAGCTCGCCTTCCTTTATTTCACGCACCAGATTTTCCAGAGTTTTCCGGCTTTCGTTTAAGAGCAGGCGGAGTTTTCCCGCAAAACCGGCTTTTAGTTCCATTTCTTTCTGCCTCAGCCGCAGTTCTTTCAGATCGGCTTTTCGCCGTTCATCCGTCAGGCGGCTGTCCTCAAAACGCGCCTTTTCGGTCAGCGTGTCCAGTTCGCGGTGTTTTTCTTTGAGCCCGCTGATAAGGGCGGAAACGTCGGAATGTCCTGAATCCAGATAACTTCTCGCCTGCGCGATAATATCCTGAGGCAGACCGTTCCGTCCGGCAATTTCAAGGGCGCGGCTTTCACCGGGTATGCCCGTGATGATGCGGTAGGTAGGGGAAAGGGTTCGCACGTCAAATTCCACCGATGCGTTTTCCACCTCCTGCCGGCTGTACCCATAATTTTTCAGAATGCCGTGATGGGTGGTGATGATTAACCGGGCTTTCCTTTCGATAAGGCGGTCGAGTATCGCCATGGCGATGGCGCTGCCCTCCTGCGGGTCAGTGCCGGAACCGAGCTCATCAAGCAGCACCAGGGAACGGTCGGTGGAGTGGCTGACGATATTGGCGATATTGGTGATGTGGGCGGAAAAGGTTGAAAGCGACTGACCAATGGACTGCTCGTCGCCAATGTCGGCAAAAACGCCGTCAAACACCGGAAGGGCAGTGCCTGCCGCCGCGGGCAGGGCAAGGCCGATTTGATTCATCAGGGCGAAAATGCCGGCGGTTTTCAGCGCGACGGTTTTGCCGCCGGTATTCGGCCCGGTAATGATTAACGCCAAAGTGCCGCCGTCCATAGTCAGATCAATGGGCACCGCATTGTTCAACAGGGGATGTTTTGCCTGCACCAGGGCAAGGCTCGCCGATTCTTCATCAGGAGAAAAATATCCGCCGGTATCAATCGAATACCGCGCCTTTGCCATTAATACTTCTACGTTTAATATTGTTAGGTGAAATTCTTTTAACGCCTCGGCGCGCTCCGCTATTGTTTTGGTAACATTGAGCAGGATTTTTCTGATTTCAGCTTCAAGGTTCCGCTGTTCAATAATAATTTCATTGTTTTTTTCTACGACATTTTCCGGCTCAACAAAAATGGTCTGCCCGCTGGAAGAAACTTCATGCACTATGCCCCGGATACGCCCGCGGAAATTTGCCTTGACCGCCAGCACCGTCCTGCCGTCCCGCTGTGACGGCACGGTTGATTGCAGCATACGCCTGACCTCTTCATCGGAAGCATAACGGGAAACCGCCGTTTCCAGGGCGGCGTTCAGGCTTTGTATCCGCCGCTTAATCGCCCGCAGTTCCGGCAAATCGCGGAGGCCTCCTTCCCGGTCCATAACGCGAAAAACGGCGGCGGCAATATCCCCGCAATCCGGCGCGTTTTCCAGCATTGCGGCAAAAACAGGAGCGGGCAGCAGCCACTTCTTCAGTTCTTCGCCGCGTTCACAGAACAGGCCGATGGCGCAAGCCTCGTCAATTTCAAGACACATTCCCTCTACTTCGAGTTTGGGAAGCAAAAAGCCGATTGACGGCAGATAACGACGCGGATCGCCGCCCTCGGTAATGATGCGGGAAGTTATCGCCCGTACCGCTGTTTTTGTTTTGGCAACCGCGGCGGGATCGTCCAAAGGTTGTTCGGCGCGGATCATCGCCCCCGCTTCTTCGCTCATGGAGTGATAGGCAAGCCGGTCCAATATGCGGTCAAATTCGAGAAGGGATGCTGTTTTGTGGATTAGGTCGGGTTTTTCAATCTGCATGGTTGTTGGTGGTATATGATACTATTTTCTTTTGTTTTTAACAACTTGATTGAAGAAGAATATAACCACGGTAACCGAAAAACAGCGCCGCGTTAAGCGGCGTTACTGTTGAATAATGTGATACGTTACCGCGCACAATAAAAGCCACCGCTTACAGTTACTGTAGGCTGAATTTATTCAGCCGTGCGCGCGGCGGGAGTCACGGAGGGGAAGAATGAGAGAGAGGAAAAACCAGATTATGCTGACGCGGTAATTCGTTCTTGTACCATTTCGCTGACTATCTGGGCGGGTGTTTTATGATCGGTGAAAGCCTTTGCCGTCAGATAATTGGCAATTTCCGAATCCACTGTTATTGAAAGAGCGGCTTTCCGTTGGGTGAAAAATCCAGTTCCATTGGGACCGGGTTTGGGAGGATTCTTGGTGTAATAATCGTCCCAATAATGGGCTTCTTCTTCGGTCATTCTAGCCATGGTGTTCCTCCTTCGGCAGCAAATGGTAAAAGATCGATCTGCACGGCATTGCATGGAATACGCTTATGGTTTCATTATCTATTATGTTATACATGATTTCAAGGGGGTTTCCCTTTAGATCGAAACCAATAAGCAGGTATTGATCTTTCTGTTCACGTTTATTAAACCAACCGTCATATTTTGCGGTATCAAACGCCTTACGAATATCATCCTTGGATACTTCGTGATTAAAAGCGGCATCATTAAACTCAATAATCGTATCCATGTTTTGATTATGTCAAATAATAAAAGAATAGACAATTATAGCACGCCTGCTGATAAGGTTTTCGATTTCATGCAACGGCATTGCCTCCGTTTGCGGTGGTTTGTGTCCTGTTTTTTTGGATTTTTCGGTACTCATTTCGTTTGTTTTTAACAACTTGATTGAAGAAGAATATAACCACGGTAACCAAAAAACAGCGCCGCGTTAAGCGGCGTTACTGTTGAATAATGTGATACGTTACCGCGCACAATAAAAGCCACCGCTTACAGTTACTGTAGGCTGAATTTATTCAGCCGTGTGCGCGGCGGGAGTCACGGAGTACCACGGAGTTTTGGTACGAAAATTTTTTATTCCTCCGCGTACTCCGTGGTAAAAAATTCTTAAGTTTATGATGTTGTGCCTGACACCGTTGCGCTTCCTCTAATACCCGTCATTCCATGATTTAATGACGCTGCCATTTATGAAGTTAACCGGATAAAACGAAATACTATAAACACCTCCCTGAAAATTGGTATAACTAGGACTGTCAGTTGTTGGAGAATCAAAAATTTTAACCGGAACATATACATTAGAGATATTTCCGGAAAATCTTTTCTCTCCTTTATAGCCATTCCACATAGGCATGGTTACGATTCCGCCTGAAATACGACAAAGCGTGTTTTTATCCGTTCTTCTATCATAGCTTTGGTAGGCGCAAAGCCGACCTTCAGATACGCTATAGTCAATAATAGCAAATCCTGCATACATTCCCTCATACCTCGGCGGAATATCCGTCAGGGTGAATGTTCCGCCGCCGCCATAACCGCCACCGCCATAACCGCCGCCGCCATAACCGCCGCCGCCAAGAATATCGCCAAGCCCGCCGCCGCCGCCGAGGCTGCCGCCGAGGCCGCCGCCGCTATAACCGCCGCCAGTGCCGTTGCCGTTCAAGTACTCCTGTCTACCGGGGTCTATAAAGGAACCACTGCACGCAGTAACAACCAGCAGAACTGCCGTTGCTATAATGAAGAACAAGTTTCTCTTTTTCATAATATCTCCTTATGCGTCGCGTGAGCAACGATTTTTATTGAGAGACTCCGCCCTCAGGCGGAGACTATAACCCCTTCTTAAAAAGCAAACCCAACGCGCAGTCCGCATTGCCAACCCAGGGGAGTTGGTATACCGGGAATACCGAGACTGCTAGTGCTGCCGATATCACCACCAAGAATCTCGTCAAGAATACCGCCGAGAAGCCCTCCTCCTCCACTTCCTCCCGAAAATACTGACGTCTTTGACAAAACATAACTTAGGGATGGTTCTATATAGAAGTGTTTGGTAGGTACGACTTTATAACCCATCTTGAGTGAAGTGAGTAATCCTATAAAACCGCCGTCTTCCTCTCCCATTCTTCCGTCAATTGACAGTAAGTTAAAACCCACTGTTGTGCCGACGAAGAACTTATCAAAGTTTGCCATAGGATAATACCGCCCCTCGGCGGCAAGGCTGAAATAGAAAGCGATGCCGCTCGCGCGGTAAAATTTCGAAAAATACGCCTCAACGTCGGGACCAATACTGAAATGGGGAACGATAAGCCGTTCATAAGCGGCGGAAAAATTGATATCTATCAAATCTTTGTCAGAAGCGATAAACCCCTTGAACAGTGGGAACACATCCCACGCCACACCATTTTTACTCTCCGCCGATTTTTGGGCAAAAGCCGTTCCCAGGACTGCGCAGGTCAATACCAGAACGCATACCATCTTTTTCATACAAAACTCCTTTTTATCGTGGTGATACATATAAAAAAGCCGGTGTTCCCGCATACGCAGAAATCCGGCGTTTTTCCAAAATAATGAGAATACAATTGGGAAATATATGTTAAAAGTAGATTTTCCAAAAAACTGAAGTTTTGGTAAATCCTCATTGGATTTTTGTGGAGTTTTGGCATTTCTTTTCTCTCACTGGTGTTATTTTATCATTTTTTAGGGGAAATGTGTCAAGAGAATGGCGGCACGCACGGCTCATTATTTTGGTTAAAATCGCTTTTTTCAATCCGCATGATTATTGCCCGCAAGTTCGTCATAAATACGGAGGAAGCTGTTGTAGCGGTCTTCGTGAATAACCCCCGCGTGTACCGCCTCCATGATTTTACAGCCGGGTTCGCTGCGGTGGGAACAGGAAAGGCCGAACGTACATTTTCCCGCAAGCGGGGCAAATTCCCGCATATGAAGTATCAGGTCTTCCGCGCCAATACCGTCCGGCACAAAGCGGCGTATCCCCGGCGTGTCGATTATTTGGGTGTCCGGCGCAAGTTCCACCATAAACGCCAACGTAGTGGTGTGGTTTCCCCGGTCGTACTTTTCATTAATCGCGCCGGTTTTAATGTTCAGTTCCGGCATCAGCGCGTTGATCAGACTCGATTTGCCCACTCCCGACTGTCCCACCAGAACAGAACTTTTTCCGGCAATGCGTTGGCGCAATTCATCAAGTCCCCTGCCTGACTTTACGGAAATTTCAATTATCTCATGGCCTATGCGCCTGAAATCTTCCAGCCGTTCATCAACGTCTATGTCATCACTGTTAAGGTCAGTTTTGTTACAAATAATCAGCGTGGGAATTTTCGCAATATCCGCCTGTAGCACAACACGGTCAAGAAAACGGGGCCTGAAGGGCGGCGACTGGCGAGTGGTCATGCAGAGAACCAGATCGACATTTGCCGCAAGCAACTGCGTACAGTTCCCCTTCTGATTAAAACGGCTGAAAAAATTTCTGCGCTCTTCCCGCGCGATAATCATCCCTTTTCCCGAATGTTCCGTATCCGGTTCGATTATTACCCGGTCTCCCGGCGCAAGGGGGTTATACAGGTCTTCCGCGCCCTTGAGAATTTTTCCCTTTATGCGGCATTCAAGGCTGGCATCATCGCCGTCGGCGCGCACGGTAAAAATATTACGCGAGCCGTACAGCACGAGTCCGTGGTTCATACTTCACCTAATAGCGCAAGGTTCAAGCCCAGACGTTCCGCCCAAACCGCCCATGAAGGTTCGGGAGCATCCGCGCCGGTAAGCAGCAGGCGGTTGGGCACGCCGGATGCGCCGTGCGCGAGGGACGCGCCAGACGCATTTTCTTCCCGCGCGGAAGATTCCGCCAGTAATGATTCTATACGCTGCGCTATTCCTTTGACCGATTCAAATACGGCAATACCGGGAGCGGCTTCCCGCCGAAAGACTTCTTCCAGGAAGAGAAAATGGGTGCAGCCCAATACCACCGAGTCAACTCCGGCTGTGCGGAAACGATCCATGTAACGCCGCACTATTTCCTGTGTTTCTTCCGGCGTTGCCGAATCAAGGCGGCTTTCGACAAACTCAACCAGTTCCGGCGCGGCGATGCCCACAATCTCAACATTTCCGTGTTGAGCGGCAAGCTCTTTGATATACGATTCTTTGATAGTCAGCTCCGTACCCAGCACGCCGATTTTACCGGTTGTTGACGCAAGCGCAGCGGGCTTCACCGCCGGTACTGTTCCCACAAAGCGAAGCGCGGGAAATTGCTCCCGTAGCTGCGTAAGCGCCGCAAGGGTGGCGGTATTGCACGCCAGCACGATAATGCAGGGATTGACGGTTTGAATGATCTGTTTCACAAGTTCGATTAAAACCGCGGTAAGTTCTCCTTTCTCGCGGCTGCCATAGGGAAAATGCAGGCGATCGGCAAGGTACACAATGTTCTGGTCGGGATTGCGCTGGTGAAAATAACGACAGTAAGGAATGCCGCCAATGCCCGAATCCAAAAAAAGTACCGGTTTCATTAACCAAACAAATTATCGAAAGCGGCTTTTGCCGCGCCGGCTTTTTCCATGTCTTTTTTATGCCCCGCCGTTTCGCCCCGGTATTTTTTATCCAGGGAGAACCAGTCGCAAAAATTGGCCCGCTCTTTATCTGCCGCCGGTTCCGCGCTTGTCTCCGAGCAGTCTCCCCGCGCGCCGGAAAGATAGAAGCGGCAGTTCCGGCAGGAACGAATATCTTTTCCGCATACGGAACAGCGCAGCGAACGGCTAAAAGGTTCCTGTTCGGCTATCGGTGAGCCGCAGTACCAGCACATAAGGTATATTATCGCGCACAGCACTGGTTGACAAGCCGGAAAAATGGTATAATTAAATGTGTTTGTCATAAACCCCTGCGCCGCAGGCTGCGGACGGCCCGCCATAAGCGGCTCCCACATCTGTTTTCTCCATCAGGCGGATCAGGAACAGGAAATCAGCCGGATTGTCGCTTACGTTACCAAAAACAGCACCATAAAAGATATAAATGTTACCGGAATGAGGTTTATCGGCGTTGATTTTTCCGGACACCGGTTTTACGGCTGTAATTTTCGGGAAGCGAGTTTTTCAAATTGTATATTTTCAGGGTCTTTAATGCGAATGTGTTTTTTTGACTTTGCGAAATTTATAGACTGCGATTTTTCCAAATCCGATTTGCAATTTTTGTCATTTGCCGGAGCGCACATATCCGGCTGTCTTTTTGAAGGAACGGAACTGGTCCACGCAAATTTTCTGGGAGCCGCTATTTCCAGAACTTCATTCAGTAATTCTAATTTGTACAACAGCCGATTTATAAATGCCGATCTGGAAGATTCAAAATTTGATGACTGTAATTTAAAGCGGGTTTATTTTATCAATGCTATCCAAAAGGGAATCAATTTCAAGTCATCGAATACCGCGGAAGCGGTATTCGAAATGGAAGAACCATGAAACTTTATTTTCATTATTGTTCTTATCGTTTTAGCAACTGTTATATACTGGGTGCGGAAGACAGTTCCAACTCCATAATTATTGATCCGGGCAGCATGGATGAACAACTTCTTGACTATCTTGAAAAAAACAATTTAATTCCGAGAGCCGTGCTGATTACCCATGATCATTCCGGTCACATACATGGGCTGCGGACTTTAATGCGCATATATCAGATGGAAATCTTTGCGATAAACCGTCATATTCTTGACAACAGGACAACGCCGGTAAAGGACGGAGATAAAATAAATATTGGCTCTTTTACCGTAGAAGTAATTTCGATACCCGGTCATTCAGCCGACTCCGTCGTTTACCGGATTGACAGCCTGCTTTTTACCGGCGACGTACTGACAACGGGTCTGGTGGGTTCTACCGCCAGCGCCTACGGCGCGGCAACGCAAATTAACCGGCTGCGAAGCCGTCTTCTGTCCCTTCCCGGCGATTATACCGTGCTTCCCGGCCACGGCCCTCCTTCGACACTGGAGGCAGAACGGCGCTATAATGTAGGCATTACCAGTCACCATGAAATGCAAATCCGCAAGCCGTCTTTCAGGCTGAGTTTCCTGAAAGAATAGACAATTACCGTTTCAGCCTGTTGGTCCAACTGCGAATTTGACAGGTAGCCCAATGGATTATCAGCAGATGAAGACGCTGGTAGGAAGCCATTTCATTGTCCAGCAAAACTTCGGAAAAAATGGTCTTGGCATCTTCAAATACGGAGTCATGAGAAAAATATTGAGAAGGGAGTTCCAGTATCCAGCGGGAGAGAGCCGAGCCGTCATGATCATGCATAAAGGCTGAAACCGCGGCCTGAATATTTTCCGCCTGCCGGGAAAGAATCGGCAGTTCGTTTTTTTTCCGGGCAGCCTTTCGTCCGCTCAAGTTAGCTTTGAAAAATTCATAAGCCGCTTCCGCTTCGTCCATGGCAAGCGCCGGGGCAAGAGCAGAATCCGCATGAAAACAAACCAATAAGCGGTAAAATTGCGCCTCAGTGTCAAGGATTGCCGCCATTGCCAAAACAACTTCGTCCCGAAGATAGGGCGGCGGATTGGTTACCCGGAGCATCTCCAGCAGGGCATACAATGAATGGGGCAAACCATAAATGCCGAGGGATTCTGCTCCCATAATTTTGAGACGGGGGTTACCGGTATGAAGGATTATATCTTCTATTTGCGGACAAAAAGCCATATCCCGCAATTTTGCCAGCGCAATCATCGCCTCTCCGGCAAGCATATAATCGGTTGATGATACCATTTCCCGCAGCAGGGGAATGGCGGAAACGCAGCCGTGATTTCCCAAAATGCGGGCGGAAATATAGGCGGTGGTAAAAGGATTATTGACAATATCATTCATCAACGCCGTTTCGGCATCTTCGCTCAGGTTTTCAAGGCGTTCAAGGGCGCGTATCGATTCAAAGCGCGTAACGAGCCGGGGAGACCGCGCCCGTTCAAGCAGGCCCTTGGTCGCCAGATGGGAAGGCGCGTCATGCAGCGCCCCCAGCAGCAGCTCTTCCTGATGGGAATCCTGGGTTTTGTTCAGGCGGTCGAGCAGTGATATGGCCTGTAATTCGCGGTAGGAAAACATTATCTTTACCGCGCCTCCCAGGGAGAGCGCCCCCAGGGGAGTGAGTTTTCGCTGCAAATAAATTGCCGTTGCGGTTAACAGTATGATAATGGCATAGAGAATCTTGAACGAAACAAAGTGTGAACACCCGAAGAATGATAATATGTCCAGGAAAACTCCGGCGAGAAAGGAGCCGCCCGCGCCGGCGACGCCGAAAACAAAAAAATACAGTATCCCCATGTCGAGTGTTTTTTCGGGCGGTACTAATCCCATAAAATAGGTCTGCGCGATTCCTTCGGAACCCAAAAAGCCAAAGTTTAACATGAAAAATAAAAAAGAAAGAAACAAAATCCCTGTGGTCAGATAACCGGCGGCCGAAGACGAAAAAAACACGATGGGGATCATGGTTACCAGACTGATGATAGTGCAAATAATCAGAATGGGTTTCGCGCCAATTTTATCAACAAAAAATTTAATCAGCATTCCCACCAATAAATTCCCCAGTCCGCCAAAAACCGAGAACAACAGGATCATGCCGTCTTCCTGGAGAAAGGCTTCGCGCGCGTATACTACCAAAAAGGTGCGTGACACTCCCGATGTCAGCGCGACAATCATCAGAATGAGCAGAAAAAGTTTAATGGGCGGCTGTGAAAGGGCGTCCCGGAAAATGCCGGTCAGGTTGATTTTTTCGGCTTTTCCCACGCCGGGCGGTTCGGGGATTTTTCTTATCAGCGCTCCGCTGGTAATGCCGCAGATAATACCCACGGTCATTATAAACGAATAGAGAAACAGCGGCGGGTTCCTTCCCAAAATAATGGCGATGGCAAAACCGGAAAACATTCCCGTCGCGCTGTTAATAATCTGTATCTGGGTCATGTAACTGCCCTGGTCTGATCCCGCGGAGAGGTAACTGAGAACCGGATTGTTGCCGATCATGCCGATGCCGCGGACTACATGAAAAATCGCCACCCCCAGCATGGTCAGGCTCAAAGCCGTATCATGATGCCCCAGATACGCCGCCAGCGGAGCCAAAACCACCGGTATCATTCCCAGCGCCCGCGCTATCCATGCAAAACTGTAGATGCTGATTATTTTGAACCGCTGCGCCAGTATTTTTCCCAGGGGCAAAAAAAACAACGCGATATAGAGCAGGGCGCTCAGAATACCGATGTAGGTAGAGGACGCGCCCAGGCGCAGGGCAAACAGGGTAATAATGCTTCCCACCAGAAGATTCCATGAGAGCGCGTTAAAAGTATTGAAGATATTGAATATTGCGCGGGCTTTACCCTGGCGGTAAGGCGATAGCGGCGGAATCATGGTTCATTGTTATCATAATGGTTTGGGAATTATGCGTCAATGGAGGATTTTTCAGGCTTCTGCTTATTATTCCACCTTGAAGCGTGAAACTTCCTTTATCAAACTGTCAATCGCTTCACGGTTCTTGTTGGTCATATCGTTGACATTGTGTACCGCTACGTTTATCTGATCCGCCCCGCTCGCCATCTCGTTCATGCCACCGGTTATTTCCTGCGTCATCTTCTCAAGGTTCTGGCTCTCATGCATGACTTCCTGGCTGCCGTTTAGCATTTCCTCGGAACCGGACTTTACCTGCTGGGTAAGTTCATTCAAACCGCCGGCGCTTTTCAGGAGTTGCTTGCTTCCCTCGCCCTGCTCTTCCATCGCGTTGCGGATATTCGCTTCCTGATCCGCCACCGTCCTGACCCCTGAGTCTATCAACTCGAACTTGGTCAGTACGTTCTCGGTAGATTTGGTTATCTTGTTGATTGATTCCGCTATTTTTTTCAGTACCGTGCCAATCGTTTTGGACTGCTCGCCGGAACTCTCCGCCAGTTTGCGGATTTCATCGGCGACTACCGCGAAGCCCTTGCCCGCTTCTCCCGCATGGGCGGCTTCTATCGCCGCGTTCATCGACAGCAGATTGGTCTGGCTGGCGATGTTTTCCATGACCGAGTTAATCTCCAGCAGGCCCTCAGACTCGCGGGATATTTCCTGAATGTCCGCCGCCACTTCTTGCAATCCGGTCTTTCCTACTTCGGATGATTCTTTTAACGTATTTACATTGGCGGTGTTGTTGACCAGCGTGTTGGTTACCGAATTGATATTGGCGACCATTTCCTCAATGGCGGATGAAGCCAGAGAAATATTGGCGCTCTGGTTTTCAACATGGCCGTTGAGCTTGTTGATGTTGGCGATAACCTGTTCCATGGTCGCGTTGGTCTGGGTAACGCTGGCGCTCTGGTTAATGACTCGGCCTTTGATGTTCTGGATGTTGGCGGTAATTTCGTTGACCGCCGCCGCCGTCTCGGTCATGTTGCTGGACAGGGCAGTGCCTATATCCGACAACACGCGGGCCTGGCCTTTAATCAGAACCACCAGGTCTTTGATTTTCTTCAGCGTGTTATTGAAGTATTTGGCAAGATCGCCGACCTCGTCATTGGAATGGAGATCAATACTCCGCGTCAGGTCGCCTTCGCCTTCGGAAATATCCTTGAGCGTGTCCGTTACTCTGACGATGGGGGCGGTAGTGCTGTTCAGGACAAAGTAGATAATGACAACTGCCGCTATCAGGGCTATCGACGCCAACATAA
>Ga0268262_10001687_pt1 | contig 26899 bp, 29 predicted proteins | sample TergutNc150P3_FD_190354 | JGI IMG/M metagenome (GOLD analysis project Ga0268262, IMG submission 190354) | Nasutitermes corniger P3 segment gut microbial community from laboratory colony in Florida, USA - Nc150 P3 (SPAdes) (version 2) | ecosystem: Host-associated > Arthropoda: Insects >... | reverse complement strand
TTAAATTGGAAATTAAGTCTTTATTGAAAAAAACATATTGATTTGATAACTTATAAGGTAAAAGCTCGTTAATGGCATTAGCCTTTGTATATACTCCGGCTTCATAAAAATCCAAAACTCTAAATACCTTGTCATTTGCAACGGGTCCTATAATCAAATCGTATTTTTCAAATAGCCTGCCACCTCTGCGACAATCTATAACAAAATCAAACCATTCTTCGCTCGGATTTTCAAATTTTAAAGCAGAAAAACTGGCAAAAATCTTTTCGTCTATTTCGTAACTATTTACGATTCCAAAATTCATCTTTCTAAAATCAGCTCTTAACTTGGCGAAATTTGATGCTTGCTCAAAATCGGAAGTTGTGTAAAAACCGTCTCCAAAATCAACAGGGCGGTTCGCAACGCGAATTTCTGGCTTTTCTATAACTTCTGTTCCGCCGTGGTAGAGGTGCATAGTTATTCTTCCTTGCTCGCGGCTATAGAAACTTTCTTGACGCGGGCAAAGTTGCATTCGTCAAGAACATCAACTATTTTGCCACTGGGGGCTTCGCGGTCGGCAACAATAACGGCGGCACGGTCGGGTTTTTCTGCCACCATCTGCTGCAAAATCGCACGCAGGGCACGCAAATCCACTTGGTTTTCGTTGATGTGAATTGTCCCTTCGCGGCTTATGCCTATTAAAATGCTTTCCCTGGCAAGCTCCTGCGCTGAACTGGCTTTTGGCTTATTGACATCCAAGCCTGTCTCCCGAACAAAAGAACTAGTAACAACAAAAAATATCAACAAAATAAAAACCATATCCAACATAGGTGCAATGTCTATGCTGCTGCTATCTTTGCTCCTGAGTTTTTTAACAAAGGACATTTTTTAAAAGGTAGAAAAATAAAAAATTATTCTATATTAATCATTGACAGCAATGGATAGATATGAATAAACAGGAAACTCTGAGCATTTTGGAAAAAGTGAAAAGCGGGGCTATTTCACCCGAAGATGCTTTGTTGAAATTATACACCGAGCCTTTTGAAAATTTGGGCTACGCAAAAGTTGACCACCACCGCGAATTGAGGCAAGGCGTTCCCGAAGTGATATACGGAGCAGGAAAAACAGCGGAACAGATAATAGGCATTGCAACCGCCATGTTGGATAAAGGGCAACAATTGATTTTGATAACCAGATTAACACCAGACATCGCCGAACATGTAGGGGCAGGCCTACGGCTGCAATACCACCAAACAGCGAAAATAGGCGTAATAGGCGAAATGCCAAAACCAAACGGCATTGGAAAAATTGTAATCGCAACAGGAGGCACAAGCGATATACCAGTCGCGGAAGAAGCCGCGCTAACCGCAGAGGTACTTGGCAACGAAGTTGTCCGTTTATACGACGTTGGCGTTTCGGGTTTTCATAGGCTGCTTTCCCAGTTTGATACCATTATGAATGCCCAAGTTATAATTTCAATCGCCGGCATGGAAGGAGCGTTGACCAGCGTCATAGGCGGCTTAACCGACTGCCCCGTCATAGGCGTCCCGACCAGCGTTGGCTACGGTGCATCATTCGGTGGTATTGCGGCTTTGCTCGCCATGCTCAACTCGTGCGCAAGCGGTGTTAGCGTTGTGAATATAGACAATGGGTTTGGAGCGGGTTATTTGGCAAGTATTATTAATCATAGAAAATTATGAAAACCCTCTACCTTGAATGTAATATGGGCGCGGCAGGCGATATGCTGATGGCAGCTTTGCTGGAATTGCACGACAATCCCGAAGATTTTTTGAAAAGGTTGAATGATGTCGGCATTCCCAATGTGACTGCAACAGCCGAGGTAGTTGTGAAATGCGGAATAAAGGGAACGCACATAAATGTTGAAGTGCATGAACATCACCATGAACACCACAACCACAGCGATTATCAAGGCATTGAGCATTTAATAGAGCATTTAAAAATTTCAGATTCTGTAAAAAAGAATGTACTTGAGGTTTATAAAATAATAGCCGAAGCCGAAAGCCATGTTCACGGCGTGCCGGTGGATAAAATTCATTTTCACGAAGTTGGGGAAATGGATGCGGTCGCCGATATTACGGGCGTCTGTATGCTTATGGAAGAACTCGCCCCCGAATTGGTTTTGGCTTCCCCTATCAATGTTGGCAGTGGGCAGGTTCGCTGCGCTCATGGCATTTTGCCTGTTCCCGCACCCGCCACTGCGCTTATTTTGCAAGGCATACCCATATACAACGATGACATAAAAAGCGAGCTGTGCACGCCTACCGGAGCGGCGTTGTTGAAATATTTTGCCAAGGAATTTTGCAAAATGCCTATGCTCACGGTTACTAAACTGGGTTATGGCATGGGAAAAAAAGATTTTGAAAAAGCGAACTGCCTGCGCGCTTATATGGGGAATACTCGCGATATGAGCGAAGAAGTTTTTGAACTCACCTGCAATCTGGACGATATGACGCCGGAAGCCGTTGCCTATGCACAGCAGCTTTTATTTAAGGAAGGCGCGCTTGATGTTTATACTACGCCAACGATTATGAAAAAGGGACGTCTCGGTTTGCTTTTCACCTGTATATGCAACGCAGAAACAAAAGACAAAATGCTATCGCTCATTTTCAAGCACACGAGCACACTTGGCGTTAGGGAATACACCTGCCACCGACACACATTGCAAAGAGAACAAAAAGAAATTCAAACAAAATTCGGTCCCGTAAGGATAAAAACCGCCAGCGGTTATGGCACAACAAAATCCAAACCCGAATACGAAGACATCGCAAAAATAGCACAGGAAAGAGGTATCTCTATTCGGGAGGTGTTGGAGGAATTGTAAAATTCTATAACCACAGACCTTGCGGCGCAGACTCCATGTTTACTATATTATTCCATAGATGTCGCAAGAAGACCCAGGTAAAGTCCAGATAAAAGCTATTTTAAAAGGGAGTGCCGCGCAAGCAGCTATAAGGCCCGCCGCAATGTCCGGTTTTAAGGTAGCGGACTTTCAAAGGAATCCCAAGGCTACAATGGACTCGGTGGAAGAACGCCTGAGAGCCGAAGTAACAAGTTTGCAATCGCAAATAGCTACCCTCAAAGGTGAAATGGAAAACTTAAAAAATAAAACTGACAATAATGTAAGAAATGCGCACGATACAGGATTTCAAGATGGAAAAAAACTGGGAATAACAGAAGGCGAAAAAAAAGCCCTCGAAAAATGGAACACTGAATTAGCTGCTTTACAAGCCACCGTTGCCCAAACATTTGAATCTCTAGCTGCGCAGCAAAAAGAGAATTTTGAAAGAATTGAAGGCGTCACAACAGAAATAGCTCTTACCATTGCAAAGAGAATTTTTTGCGAAGAAGCAACTAAAAATCCAAACATCATAGCCAGAGTTCTTAAAGAAACATTTGCATTTTTAGGGCAAGAGGAAAAATTGAGAGTCCGGCTCAACCCTATGGACATAAGTTCCGCAAAAAAAACGGAATCATTTTGGAAACCCGCAATGGGTTCGCTAAAAAGCGTTGAATTAATCCCAGACGGCAATATAGAAATAGGTGGTTGTTTATTGGAATCCGAGAACGGCTCTTCGGTAGATATGCGCATTCAAACGGTTTTAGGGCATATTGAAGAAACCGTTAAACAGATTTATAACAGTTGACAATTATTCAAGCCATGCGCCTGCCCAATCGGTATGGTCGCAGTCTTTATCGCCATTGTCCAAGGTTTCTAGTTCCAGAACTTTAACCGTGCTGATGTCAACTATCAAAGAATCAATTTCGCGAGAGCTTAAAACTTTGGAGCGGTAAAGCTCCCTGCCATCTCCTTTAACAACCCAAATAGCTCCGTTGCCACAGGCAGATTCATCGTCTAAGCCTATATAGCTGTGGAATTTTTTATACGCTCCACTCAAGTTCCAAGCCAATTTCGATTTGGCATGAGAACCTACGCCAAACTCAAAAAATCTTCTGTCTATTTTTATAGCATTGTTATCAACAGATTTTCCCATTTTCGGCTCGCCCCAATCCTGAAACCAATTGCTCAACTTTATGTCTTGGAGCAAACGGTTATTCTCAGAGCGGATAAAAAACTGTACAGTCTTTTGAACGGTGTCGTTTTCAGGAAATGCCCTTAGAACAGCGTAATGTATGCCAGAAGTTTTAACAGTCGCACTGCGGTTGTTCTTCTGCAAGTCCAAAAAATTATTATCCAAGGAAATCTCATAATTAGTCAAAGTATCCTGCAGGTTCCATTCCAATAATTTATTCTCATCATTCCATTTTATGCTTGCGGCATAGTTAGATTCCTCCTGCTTTCTCCCTATTTTATAGGCTTCTAGCGCATAGCCGAAGGGACGTGTTTGCGAAAAAATTCTCTGCGTTTTGTATCCATTCAAAATTCCATCTATGGTACTTGTGGTTTTAAAACCAACAACGCGAGATTTTCTATTCACTTCGCCGTAGCCGTCTTGCCCGCGCACAAGGTAAATATTATCCTCGGAAAATTTTCGCCACTCGTCAAGTTCATTTGGAGACCAACCCAAAAATTGCTGCTCTGAAAATCCATTGAACCCGCTTGCGAGCATTTGCCAAGGACGCGCATAAAGGAATATGGAATTTTTAGGCAGTTTTTTTAACTCGGTGTTTAAAAAATCCTCTTCTGCGAGAAGCTTATTTTTGTTGTATAAAATGTTTTTGTTAAAACTTTCCTTATGGTATATAGATAGGTAAACCGCCAAAACAGCCGCCACGCAGCATATTATTTTTGACCTGTTGCCAGAAGCATCGCACAAACCCGTTGCCATAACAATGGCAAAAAGCGGCAATGCCACAAGCACATATCTTTGGTTTATATCTATTTCAAAAGTTCCAGAAACATTAAAAAGTATAACCCCTATTTGCAGGCAGAATAAAGCGAACAGCAGAGCAGCCCATCTGTATTTTTTCTTAAAGGCAATTTTATATAAAAGCCATGCAAAACTCAGAAAAAGCAAAAGCGTATAGCTCGTGTAAAACGGATTTTTCAAAAGCCCATTTGAATCTAATTCCGCATTCCACATTATTCTGATATCGCTTTTTAAGTTATATATAAAATTTGCAAATGAATGTGCCGCATATTCGCCACCCTGAAAATCATAGTTTCTGTAGGCTATCATCGTATTTATAGAGGACCAGGAAGCTAGTATTACAAGCGCAGTAAAAATAGCCAAGCGATTGGGCTTTGCCATAAAATATGAATGATAAAAAAGAACAAAAGGTATAAAGCAAAATATTGTTTCCTGCCTTGTTTGCGCAAAAAAACCGAGCAACGGAATTATCAATGCAAAGTGCTTAAAGCCAACCTCCTTGGGCGGGACAATGGAATAAAAAGCGAGCAATGCGGCAAACAAAAATACATACAAAACCTCCGTCGATGCGCTTCGGGACTGCATTAAAAATATGGGCTGGCTAACTAAAAAAATCGCAGCCGCCAATGCAAGCCATTCGTCTTTTGTAAATCTGAACATGGCAAAGAACAACAAAATCACCGAGCCAAGCGCAAGCGGTAAATTTATTCGTAAAGCGGTTTCTCTGGTAGGCTCTGCGAATAAAAACGCAATGCTCTGAACAAATGCAAAAGCCTTGCCTTTAAAGTTATTCACCACATCCTTGCAATCAAGAACTCCACTCCTCCACACACCCTGATTGCACACTCCGCCGCTTTGAGCAAATCGCATTTCAAGAGCCATGGATTCCCAACTCGTTTCATCACTTAGAACTCTATGCTGCAAGTCTATTTGAGTTGTGGCAAAAATTGCAAATAAAATCAAAAGAGCCGCTAGGCAAAGCCCTGATATTCTCGATGGCATGCAATTTTTAGTTCTGTGAAAAATTTCTTTTGCATTCCAAGCCAGAGCTATGCAAAACCATGCAAACAGCGCAAGTACTGCATAGTAACCCCACTCTATATCCCAAGCCTTAGCATATTTTTGCGAAAACCTCTGAAAAAGCAAAAACGCCCCCGAAAGAACAGGGAGCGTAAATACAATGGGTTGCAACCAATTATATTTCATTGAGCGTTTAGATAATAAAGCCCAACCAGCTTGCCGTCTTGGCTAAGTGCCAAAAATTGTTTACCGGTTAAAAGCGCCCCTTTTATTTCATAAAGATTTTCGCTCTTATAACCTGAAACCAAAGCTACTCCTTTGCCCATATCTGGAATGAGCAATGTTTCTTTTTCATCAACTCCAGAGCAGTCCGCATGGTTCTTGGCACTGGAAGAAATTAATGGATAAGAAATTGCTTCAATCGGCGAAGATACCGAAGAGGCTATTTTATACAGTGCGGTTATGTCTAAAGGAACTTTTCTTGGACCTGGCAGCACGTTGCTTTTTTTCTCTTTTTTCTTTGTTTGTGGATTTTCCACTTCTGTTTCAAATTTAGTACGCAAGGCAAAACCGGTTTTTTCTTTGCAGTCGGATCGCCAGTGTACCCAATCATTGGTTATTTTCTCCGCTTCCGAGCCTTCTACAGGGCGGTAAAGCCCAGGGTTTACAGATTGGCTGTATATATAGACATTTTGGGTTACCTCCATATTATCTTTGGAGATTGTGAAATCCATGCTCCCTTCAAAATATTTGCCTTTGCCAGCTTTCAATGTATAAGTGCCGGGTTCAATGCCTTTGAATTTGAAGGTACCATCCGGCAACCCACCCGGAATTTTCTGCGAAGAAAATGCAGTCCCTTTTACCCACACTGTGGGCAGTTCAACGGCTTTTCCGTTAAATGGGTCTATAACTGAACCGGAAACCGTACCTTTTTTGCACGCTACAAGAGCAAGCGCGCTGAGAGCGATAAGTGATAAAATTTTTTTCATGGGCGATAATTTAGAAAATTCAAAATTCCCCTGCGATAATCACATAAAAATGTAAATATTGCGAATTTTTGTTTGAAAATCCCACAAAACCTCTAAAAATAACTAGATTTATACATGTACACAAAAGTCATTGGATTTGCAATGCTGAAAAAGATACCATTAATCTTTGTTTTTGCGCTTGCCGCGTTCGCTTCGGACACGCCGATTCCCGGAGACGATAATCCTGTTAAGCCTCCATTTAAAGATGAATGGTTCAGCCGGGGAAAACCAATTCCTCCGAACAAGGCTGGCGAATTGATTTTAACCGCGTATCCAAATTCGGCAGGTAATGTACACGGAATGCCATACTCGGAATGGATTGAAAATTATTCATTGCAAAAGCTTTTTGGTTTACCTCCAGAAAGTCTAAACGAAGACGAACTTTTTGGAATAGCAGATCCGGCGGTGCAAACAAAAGAAGGAGGTTACGTTTTTGTTAAAAACGGTTTTTCCGGTGAAAGCTCGGTTAGCGGCAAAATTAAAGTTGCTCCAACCCGTTGCATTTCATACAAAAGCGAAGCTAAGCCGCGTATAAATTGCCTCAACTTCAGTTTGCTGGCAAAGCAGCCTTTTCAAATTGCCGTTACCGTTTACGACCAGCACGGCAACTTTATAACCCAATACCGCGAAACAGTTAATGAAACGGAATTCCGCAACATTGTGCAAGGACCCAACTATATAGAGGGTTCCGGGTCAGAAAACATCGCCCACAGCGATGATTGCATAGCACCAACAAGCACCAATTACGGAGCACCGAATGTTTCAACCATAAACGGCCTTGTAAAAGTAAATGTGAATATTTATCCCTTCTATGCAGATGGTCGCAATTTTGGCAATGGAGTTTATATCTTGAAAATAGCCAAAGTTGATTTGCCTTATGAGGGTTGCATAAATTCGAGCGGAACAGCGATTAAAACAATTCAGCCTTTTATGCGTAACCATTCGGAACTAAAAATGGGCTGGATGCGGATAGAATAAAAGAAATTTTAGATTCTGCTGAAATTACCGAGTACCTTTAACCCTATTTCACCGCTTTTTTCCAAATGGAACTGAGTGGCTATGAGGTTGTCTTTTCCTATGATGCAAGGAAATGTCTGGGAGCCATAGGTGGAGGTTCCATAAGTGAAAGGAAAAGGTTCTTTGCCCATGCTGGGATAATAGGAATGCACAAAATAAAAATTTGAGTTATCTGGAATGCCTTTGAAAATAGGATGCTCTTCTGTAAAATGGACTTGGTTCCAGCCGATATGGGGAATTTTTAAATTCGGCTCGGTTTTGAATTTTACCGCGCTACCTTTTAAAAGCCCAAGGCATTGAACTCCACCGTCTTCTTCGCTGCTTTCCAAAATAATTTGGCAGCCTATACAAATACCTAAAACCGGAGTTCCCTTTTTAACCGAATTTTTAATGGCTTCTCCTATGCCGGTTCTGTTTAGAGTTTCCATTGAGTTTTTTGCTGCGCCAACACCCGGAAATATAATTTTTTCTGCTTTTTCTATTTCCGCAGGTTCACAGGAAATCTCACTTTTTATACTTAAATAACTCAAAGCATTACAAACGGAGGTTAAGTTACCTGCACCGTAATCAACTATAATAATGGACATTTTTGGGAATATATAAAGTATAATTCCCTTATACGGCAGATTTATTGACTTTTTTTAATAAAATAATAAAAAAAAATTAAATTAATTGACAAACAGTCAAAAAAAAATCTATATTTATATCGGATAGGCAGGGTAAATCCTAATAGAACTCTATCGCTCCCCTCCTGATAAGTTTATGGTGCCTGTGTATCCATCTTTTTTGAAGTTCTATATTCCGTAAAAATCCATAAAAAATCGCTTAAAAACTAAAAAATGAAAAAACAATAAAAATTTCCTCCGTTTTCCGTAAAAAAAATGTATATTTACATAATGACTTGCCCTTAGTCCTAAAACGGAGGTTTTATGGAAAAACATGCTTTTCCAATCGCAATTGCGGTATTACTTGCCGCTTTTATAGCATTGTTAACAGCATCATGCGGCGAGGGCGAACCAAACAACCTAGCGGAGGACCAGCTTGAATCGGCAAAAATAAAAAAAGCCATGGATTCACTCACTAACCCTGACTATGGTGCTATAAAAGGATGTGTTAATGGAGGCCCCGGTTGTCCGGAGGAAAAAAACCGTCAATCCTCTTCCTCCGAAGAGGGCGCATCTTCTAATGACGGCTATTCCTCCACTTCCGGTAACGCCTCCGCCGCCTCATCCTCCGGCGGAGACGTTAACGGCGGCGATGATAGCAGCAGTGGTGCTTCTAACATTTCCTCTCCTTCAAAGCCACCAGAGTTTAATGACGATTGCCCTGCTGATGTACAGCTTTTATTTCCGAATTTCACCTGCTTTTGGAACCCTGCTATTCGTGAGGCAGGCGATAGCTCGAAACTCAGTTTGTCAACATATACCGTTCCTGGCAACATGAGTTGCACTCCAAGCCCAAAAGGGGCATGGCGCGCACTTTTCGGATGCAATGAAGGAGTTACCCCTGAAAACTGCATTAAAAGGGATACGGCTTACTTTCCCTTGGATAAAAATATAGCGACTTCTGGCCTTTATCTGGATATGAAAAACAACGGCAAGAATCTGACCGAGACTTCTAAGTCCTGGCCCAAAAGCGGCAATTTTGTGGTCAACGGCACGCTTGTTTGCACGGGCATTGGGTATAGCTGCCGCAAGACTGTGCCATGTGTGGCTTTAGATATAACTCCGGCAACTCCACCCGATAGCAGCAATGTAAGCCTCACCTGCGACTGGACTACGCTTCCAGAAGGCACTAATAATTTGGCTAAAGGCACTAATCTCACAGCTTGCGAATTGAAAGCAAAAGATGGTGGCTGGCTCATTCCCAATTCAAGTGCAGCAGGTTGCAAAACCACACCGGCAATTCAGTATTGCGGTGGCTCCGCTCTTGGGAGTTGCGATGCCTCCAAGGTAGGTACTATTGTCGTCAAAGCGGTTGTAACATGCAAAGGCGGAGATTATACGCTCAAAACCCTGACTTACAATGTAGTGGCAGACCCGATCCTGAGCGGAGGAAGTTGCATTTGGAACGTGGAGAATAACGTTTATCTTGGCGGCGCAACACCGACATTTGGAACTCCGGTGCCAACAGTAATTAATAATTATGGGCGTTGCTCAACCACTCCGGTTCTCTCTCAAAACGGGACTAGTGTTTACACCACTTTGCCTAATGTGCCTCAAGGGACACAGCAAAAAGTCAATTTAAAAGCTTACCCTGCCTGCCCCGCCGGAACTCCTTACGGGGCAGGCATACAATGTCCCGAAATAACGGTTAAAAACGTAGCGGATGCGTGCGATTATGTGGCAGCAACGCACTGCCCCGGAGTTACTAATAAAGCCAGCATAATAACCGCTGCTCAGAATTGTCCGGGTACTGGTACTTGTGGAGATAATTCCAGAGGAAAATGTTTCTATGCAACTAGTATAACAAAAATGGCGGCTGCTAACGGCACTAGTGGTAATGATAGGGTCACAATCAATGGAAACACCCTGTCAACCAACAATGGAAATTGCGCTAATGACGGCCAATGGAGTTTACCCACCTGCACTAGCGCATTAAGCAGTATTGCCAAAGTTGATGGAGGCTATTATATCTATGTGTATTCAAATGCATGGACAGATAACGGTTTTACTACAACAAACACCAACAACGGCTTGCATCCGAATTGTAGGTGAAATAGTTAGTTAATTTAAAAAATCTAGTCACTTTTCGTAAAAAATATATATATTAAGTATTAGATGCGCTCTCAGTCATAAAACGGAGGTTTTATGCAAAAATATGTTATTCCAACTGCAATCGCGGTTCTCGCCGCTTTTATAGCTTTGCTAGTAGCTTGCGGAGAAGGCGAACCGAACAATCTAGACCAAGCTGAATTGGATAAGATAAAGAGCGCAATGCTCAGACTTCAAGATTCTATAGCAGCATGTGGCAAAAACCCCGATTCACCAAGTTGCCCAAATGAAAATGGCTCTTCATCAGGAGAAGATGGCACGTCTTCATCTGACGATGGCTCTTCTAATCCCGGTGGCACATCTTCCAGTAGCAGCGGCAACAACAACGATAACAGCAGTGACAGCAGCAGTAACTCCAGTGCCTCCTCAAAACCTCCAGAGTTTGATAAGGACTGCCCTGCTGATAAACGACCTATGATTCCAAATTTCACCTGCTCTTGGAAACCTGCCAGCGTTCAGGGAGGTGATACCGCTAAGTTAGGTTTGTCAATATCCCCCGTTTCCGATACCACCATGACCTGTGCTCCGAACAAAGCATGGCGTGCGCTTTTCGGATGTAACGCGGGAGTTTCTCCTGAGAATTGCATTAAAAGGGATACCGCTTATTTTCTATTGGATAAAGATATGGTGACTTCCGGTGTTTACAAGGATATGAAAAGCGGCGGCAAGAATATGCCCAGTGCTTCTAAGGAGTGGCCCAAAGAAGGAAATTTTGTGGTCAACGGCACGATTAACTGCACGGGCATTGATAGTAAGGGCGCTGGGTATAGCTGTCGCCGGACGCTGGAATGTGAGCCTTTGAATATAGAGCCGGCACCTGCGCCAAAACTTAAAGACAAAGTAAAACTCACCTGCGATTGGCCCGTATTCACTACGGGAATCACTGAGGGAATTGATGGATATTTGTCTAAAGGTGCTAAACTCGAAAAACCTTGTGAATTGAAAGAAGAAGGCACGAACAATAGCGGGCTTTGGCTTATTGCCAATAATAAAGAAGCAGGTTGCAAAAGCTTGGTCACTAAGTATTGCGGCGAATCCACTTATGGAGACTGCAGTACTTCCAAGGTAGGCGACACTGTTACTGTCAAGGTGATTGCCACATGCAAAGGCGGAGATTATACACTCAAAGAATTGACTTATAAAGTAGTGGCGGATCCGGTCTTGAACGGAACATGCAAGTGGTTAAATCCTATAGATAATACGGATTTGCCTATATCGAGTGGTAACACTCAAGTCACAACTACTGGAAGAGGTGCGCTCCCGATCGGCTTGACCTTACTCAACAGCTATGGACGCTGCGGAGCAGGAGTAACCAACAATACTTCTTATACGCTACAGGTTAAAGATTATGTTAATGGGTCAACTTCTTGGCCAAGTAATGGTGCTTGGCCAAGTAATGGCGGTAGGGATAGTTTGACTGCAACTACTTATAGTTCCGTAAAGCCAAACATAACTTGCACACCTGCAATTAACCCTGCTCCTGTAAATTGTCCGCCTTTAATAGTAACTAAGGGGGGTGCTTGTAATGGCGAGCTTAATATGGCAACTCTTTGTCCGAGTGTTGCGTGGAGCACGATAAAGTGGAATGTACGACCAGTGAGAGAGAATAATAAAGTTACCGAGGGTTGTTACTGGGTGGAAAGCTGGCCAGGAACAACCGATAAGGGATTCGCCAGTATTACAAATTACCGTATAAATGGCACACAGTATAGTGGAAATGGTAAAAAGGATAATTGGGATGCCAATAAGGTGGATGGTGGTATATATATATACATACCTAGCAACACCCAGGGTGACCCGCAATCCGCAGATGCTATCATAACAGGCACCAACCCTCCATTCTGCAAGAATCCTGTGGAAAGCCTTACTTGTAGCTTACCAGTGGGTGCAGCTACTGGAGATAACATAGCAAGTAAGGTTACCTCCGGACTTAAATGCTATAGCGCAAGCGGAGCGGCTCCGCAGGGCATAGTCTGGTCTCCTAGCGTAAACTGGAGTAATATTGACCTTGCAGGCTCACAAGCAGGAACAACCCATAATCTTACAGTGAATGGAACCTGTGACAGTAAGCCACTTAGTGCTAATTGTTCTATAAAGATTTACCCTTCAGGCACTAGAGTGTGCGGGTATGAGTCTTCATGGTGCAAGGGTAAATATACAACTGCATCTGCTGTTCCTAGAAATACGTTAGCAGATAATGATTGCATATTCGTAACTGGCATTTCAAAATTCTGTTCAAATGGCAGTGGTTCATTAATCAATGGCAAAAGTGTTGGTCAAGGCAATATTGGTTGCTGGGCTAATACTTCATTAAGTGCTTTGGGAATAACTGTGGTAGATGGCGGATATTATATTTATAAGGATGGGGGAACGGGGGATAATACTTACAACCTAACGACAGGAACTGCCCCTGCTTGTGATAAGCCGTAAATGGCTAAGGAGCGGGGTAAAAACTTTGCCCCAAACCGCTAAAAAAACAGAAAAATAATAAAAAAATGAAAAAATCTAGCCATTTTTCGTAAAAATTATCTATATTAAGTGTAGAACGCGCTCTTAAGCTTAAAACGGAGGTTTTATGCAGAAATATACTTTTTCAACCGCAATCGCGGTGCTGGTCGCTCTTATAGCTTTGATAGCTGCTTGCGGAGAAGGGGAACCGAATAAACTAGATTCGGAGCAGTTGGAGATAATAAGGAAAGCTATGGATACACTCACTAGCACTGATGAAAATAACAAGGGAATGATAATATTCTGCGCTGACAAATCCGGCGAGGAAGGTTGCCCAAAGGAAAAGGAAGATGGCGGTGAAAATCCTCCAAACATATCTTCCCCAGGTGATGGCGATGGCGATGGGGATGGTGACGAATCCTCATCTTCTCGTCTGTCTAATTCATCCAAATCTTCTTCTTCGCAAGCAAAATCGTCTAGCTCCAAAGCAAGCAGCTCTAGCAAGGCAAACAGTTCAAGCGCAAGCGGCGGCGGTGGTAGTGACGAAGATACTTATTGTGCAGGAGCAACTAAGATCGTTATTACTAATGGTAACGTTGGAACAACAGGTACGGTATGCTATAAAAAAGAAGGTAACATTAATGGTTGGAACTGTTCTAACGCAGAAGGACGTACTTGTAGTGTTAATGGAGGTAGCCCATATGCTCCTCCCCCTAACACTCAGCAACCAGCAGTTACTGCAATAAATGGGTATTCATATATTAACTGTTCAGCAGGAACTCATGATTATTTTGGAATTAGCGTTTGGTAGTCTCCCAGAGATAAAATAACAAAAACCTTCCCGCAAGGGGAGGTTTTTTGTTTTATGTCAATAGTTGTTTTGCATTTCTCCAAAAAAAATTGTATATTATCACAAATAGAAGATTTTTGAATTTTTTTTGCCTCTATGAGCATCTAATATATAATAGAATCAAAAAGAGGTATTTTTATGGAGAAAATAGTGGAATTGTTGTTCAATGCAGAGAATATGCGTATGCTGGTGGTGCTGGTGTCCGGCTTCTGTGGTTACGTGTTACTTAAAACATCTTTTGAAAAAAAGCTTGACGATAAGATAAATGGCTTAGAGGTGTCTCTCCTAAGCGCGATGGACGAAAAAATAAGTGCCTTTCACAGCCATCTAAAAGCCAATGACTTCGCTCATTTGAACAACACAATTGAAGCCCTAACTTTCACGCTTGAGAAAAACAAATTCCTTGAAAAAGAAGACAAAGAATACATAGACAGAAGGCTGGATAGGTAGCTCAATATACCCATAACCCGTAACCCAGGCCTAAAATAATAAAAAAAATGAAAAAATCTAGCCATTTTCTGTAAAAATTATCTATATTAAGTGTAGAACGCGCTCTTAAGCTTAAAACGGAGGTTTTATGCAGAAATATACTTTTACAACCGCAATCGCGGTGTTGGTCGCTCTTATAGCTTTGATAGCTGCTTGTGGAGAAGGTGAACCGAATAAACTAGATTCGGAGCAGTTGGAGATAATAAGGAAAGCTATGGATACGCTTGCTGGTGAAAATAACAATAACAAGATAATAGTATTATGTGCTGGCAAAGGACCAGATGACGGTGACGGTTGCCCAGATGAAAAAATCACTACAAACCCAAATCCCTCTTCACCAGGCGATGGCGATGGTGATGGTGACGGCGATGGTGATGGTGACGAATCCTCATCTTCTCGCCCGTCTAATTCATCCAAATCTTCTTCTTCGCAAGCAAAATCGTCTAGCTCCAAAGCAAGCAGTTCTAGCGCAAGCAACATATCTAGCAATTCCGGCGGAGGTGGTGGCAGTTGTGCTTATGATAGTAGTTGGTGCAAAGGAAAGCCTATTAGCCAAGTGAAAAAGAATACTACTAATATGCCAGCCGATGGAGAATGTGTGTTCTATGCGGGTACAATAAAAAATGGAGCACAAGCGGGAAGCAACGGTGCCGAATTGTGTGTAAACGGAGTCTGCAAGACCAACAGCGGCCAATGGAATTGGGATCAAGCAGAAGCTCCGAAAGATGGCGGATATTATGTGTATTGCAAATTTGGTCAATATAATGATAATTGCATTAATAACGATTTAGGCACTAGTATACAAGCTGGTTCGCCAGCGTGTAGCTGGTAGTAATAAACAAAAACCTCTCCGCAAGGAGACGTTTTTGTAAAAACCCCCAAAAACGATTAGATTTTAACGAGTAGTAAAAATCTTTTTGTTTTTGTAAAATTTTTCTATATTTAAAGGTAGATGCGCTTCTACCTTAAGTGGGGTTTTTATGAAAAAACAGTATTTTTATCTCGTTCTTTTGGCATTAACTGCCTTTTTAGCCTTTTTATCTGCTTGCGGAGAAGGTGAACCCATGAACCTTGAAAAAAATTCGACAGAATGGGGAAATATAATGAATGCCATAAATGATATCATCGGTGATGATGGTCTCATAATAAAGTGCGCGGAAGGAGTAAAACCAGCAGAGGATAAGCACTGCGCAACTATTGAGCCTCCGTCATCCAACTCCGAAGCCCCAACCCCAAGCTCTAACAGCTCGCCTCCTTCTAGTGACGGCAAAAGCAGTTCTAGCGCAGGCAACAAATCCAGCAGTTCCACTGGCGGAGCCAACAATAGCAGCTCATCCACCGGTGGCAATAAAAGCAGCTCTAGCGCAGCAAACAACACATCTAGCAATTCCACTGGCGGAGGTGGAGATGGTGGCACCCAAGCTATGGATAATGCTACTTCATATTTAGGACCTTTTACTGGAAACATAACTTTCACTTGTAGCACTCAAATAACAATACTTTGTTATAATGTTCCTGGTGGGACAGCTCTTGATATAGGTTGTGTAACTATTGATAATTGGGCAAACGCAGATAATGGAAAGAATATTGCCTGCGGTGATCAAGGCAAAGGGGCCAGCGTAAATTGTAATATACCATCAGGAAATAGTATTTACTGTAAAAAGCAGTAATAAATAAAAACCTCTCCGGTGGGGCAAGCCGTAAGTAATGGCGTTGCGTACAACGCCATAAAACAAACTGCCTCCCCGAATAATTAGGAGTGATGCTTGATGGAAATGACTTCGCTAATAATATCTATAGTATCTGCAATAGTGGCTGTATTATCCGTGATAATATCGTTTGTGGTTATGCAGATATCAAAAAAAACATTAGAACGACATCATGAAAGTTTAAGGCGCGAAAAAGCACTTGAATTATTATTACACTGGGGTACTACCTTACATAAAAATTCAGCCCTTGTACGAAAATACGTTGAGGAATTAGACAAGACACAAACAGAACAATTATACAAGCAAGAAGAAATTACATTTGACACAGGAAGCAAAGAGTTATGTACTAAAATTAAAAAATTGCTAGATGTAAAGGCTGCCGAAAATTCAGAAAATAAATTAACACCCGCTGAATGCACAGAGTTAAGATGGCTTGTTGTTACATATCTAAATAAGTTGGAAGGTATATTGATTGCTTGGAGACATAGTATTGCCGATACTAAAATTATTGAAGAACAATTTTCTTATTTGATTAATCCAGACACGGAACATGAAGTATTAAAGGAATTTAGGCAAGCTGCTGGTGGAAATAAGTCATATCCCTCTATAGCACTATTCTGCAAACATATGAATGACAAATATAAAATACCGATAGATAGAAAACAAAGTTTGTGAAGCTACAAAAAATGGGAGTCAATGGTACTTAAAGGAGCCGCCGCGTAGCCATATCAGGTGGGAGGGGTTTCCCCCGAAGCCCTATTGCCGAGGACAACCGCAGGGGATTTTTTTGTATATTATCTAATAGAGGTGCTTTATGTTAAAAACAGTTGTTTTAGAGAAAACTAAAAGTAAAAGTGTTTCTTCGGGTTCTGTAGATTCAGAAATAGAGCGGTTGGCAATTCGTAAAAGATTATCTATTGCCGAGCGAGAAATTTCAGAAGGGAAACTGTTAGACCACGAAAGTTTAAAACGTATGAGAGGTGTCATTTGAAAATTCAGTGGACTAACGGAGCGGTTTCTGAATTTATAGAGGGTATGGGATATATTGCGATGTTTTCTCTAAACAGAGCGGCAAAAATGGAAGAAAAAATATTAAAATATATAGATATTTTGAGTAAACAACCTTTGTTAGGTCGTATTTATGAAGATGTTCCAGAATATAGAACTTTTGTTGTACATAAGCGATACAGGATATTTTATCACATAGAGAATAGATGTGGTAATGATAGATGCTTTTTGGCATACATCAAGAGATAAATGGGTTCCCTAGACCCCGTGCCTGCCCCTACCGCGCCCCCAACTCCCCCCAACAACAAAAAACCTACCCGGTGGAAGGTTGTTTTCTAATAGAGGTGCTTTATGTTAAAAACAGTTGTTTTAGAGAAAGCAAGAAATTGGTGGAGTGGCTGGAGAAGGGGTATTTTTAATTTTCTATCTTTTTAAAAGAGAGGTAAAACTATGGCAACAGAAACGGCGATTTTGGCAAATGAGACGGAAATAGCGGATGCTATGAACATTTTTGGGCTTGGGAATTTTGTGCCTAGCGTGCTAGATGAAATAGAGCTTAACAAAAGATTTAAAAAAAGCTTGGAGCAAGACGACAAAGGCGAAACATTCCCTATATCGGAGCTAAAAAAACAAGTTACGGAAAATCTTGCAAATGGCTATTATTGCAAATAATGAAATAGAAAGAAAACCCGCAAGATACACACTAGATTGTGCCGAAATGTTGAATGAGGCTATTAGATATTATGCCAATAATTCTCCAAAGCGAGCCGAACTCATAGGAAAAAAATTCTTTGAAATAATGACCTGTTAGAGCTAATGCCCGAAATAGGAACTATCTGCCAAAATGGAATGAGGAAAATGCTTTTAGGCAAATTCCCTTACTACATATATTACCGAATAAAAACCGACTACATAAGCATTGTAGGTATTTGGCACACCAGCAGAGGTACGGACTTTAAGGAACCGGATTAAATACATCAGGAACAAATCAGGCGACGAACTGGGAAATTGAATGTAGATACAAATCCTAAACGCCCTGCGAAGGAGAGCCATAAATAAAAACCTCCCTGGTGGGAAATTTATTCAGATTTAACGATATTTGCTATGTTTTTAGCAAGATCTAAATAAGATCTCGCCTCTTTAATCGTAGGCAATGAACACTATTTTCCATATAGTTTATTTCCAGTAATGATCTGGACACGGGCCTTCTCCTAGCCATTCTGTCTTTGAATAACTGACATCTCATCAGAATCCAAAATCACAACTAAATCAATATCGCTGTCTTCAGAGTGGCTGGAGAAGGGGTATTTTTAATTTTCTACCTTTGCAAAAAATGGAACCAGAAGAAATAAACAACAGGTTCAACAGCGAATTGCAACAACATATAGCCAGAGATTTACCCAAAGGACATATTTACAAACTTGGTAATCCAAAGGACATATTGCAACAAGCAGGAATACCTGATTTACCAATTGAGCTGAACGCAGCAACTCTGGCTGAGAAATCAGGTCCAAGCTACAAAAACTCACACCCATTTGAACTATCGGAAATAAAAGACTTGCCAAATGCAATCCAGGACCCTATTATGGTTTTTGACAGCAAAACGAGAAAAAGGAGCAAGGTTATTTTAATTGAATTGCAAAGCAAGGGTATAAATTTTGTCGTGGCTATTGAAATGAACTATAAGAAAGGCAGCAACAATAATGTTGTTGAAATAAATTCAATACGAAGCGTATATCCTAAAAATCAGTTATTAGATACTATTTTAAATTGGCATAATAACGGATTGTTGCTATACGTCAATAAAAAGAAAGCTTTGGCTTTTACAAGCCAACTGCGGTCCAATTCCGCAGAAGTGGTTGAAAAAACCAAAGCCTCTATTTATAATATAATAAAAAATTTTGCTAATGGCAAGTGAAAACGCAAGAAAATGAGCCTGCCTCAGATAGCCTATACCTGAGGCTCTTTTTTTTCTAAATCTGCTGAATACAATTTGGCCACCTTAACCAAAAAACGGCGATTTTTGCTATAAAAATGGTATTTTTTGCCTGTGTGAAAGAATTTGGGGAGTAGTTCTAGCAAGGCTGGCAGCTCAAGTGAATAACTGACTCATCTCATCGGAATCCAAAATCACAACTAAATCAATATCGCTGTCTTCGGTTGCCGTACCCCTAGCATAAGAACCGGATAGAAAATTTCCCTAAAAAATAATTTTCCAAAAAAAAATTGTATATTATCATAAATAGAAGATTCTTGAATTTTAGACTAGAATTCTGCTTCATTTTGCAAACAAGTGTTGAAGTTTTTGGGGAAATGAATTTTTATGACAGACCGGAAATTAGAAGATTTAGTAGCAAGTCTTGCTGTGGAAATCAGAGCAGAAAGGTTAAAGGTTTATTGATGCGTTTCCTTGCTCTTGCTATCTTGGCAACTTCTCTGGCTTTTGCACAAGCAATCCCTGATTCCATTCCGGGTAACAATCAGGAACTTTCCGCAGACAAAGCGGTATTTGCAGATGTAAATATTTTTGCGCAAATGCCACTGGGTAGCATATTTCTTTTGTGGTCAAATTTTGATTCATCCGTGGAAATAAAAGAACAGATAACAAAGCGAAACTTTGTACTGGAACCTTTTTTTATGCAAAATATAGATAGGGAACAATTTGAGCAAAAACAAGCCTTGCATTTATTTGAAGAACAGAGAAAAGCTTTTTTTAAACTATTTCCAGATGAAGAAGATGAAGATTAGTATGGCATCACAATTTAAATCCCATACATCCGCTCCGTATTTTCCCTGCACGCCTTAAACAAAACATCAAGCGAGATGTTTTTTACACTCGCCAAAACTTGCGCTATGTTTGGAATCATGGCGGACGTGCAAACTTTGCCCCTGAAAGGCACAGGAGCAAGATAAGGAGCATCGGTTTCCAGAAGAATTCTGTTCAAGGGAATGGTCGCGGCGACTTCTCTTATGGTTGCGGTTTTATTGAAGGTTATAGCTCCTGTAAAACCAAAAAAATAAGTCCCTTTTAACGATAAAACCTTTTGCGCAAAACTTGCTGTGCCTGTGTAGCAATGAATATGTGCTCTAACTTTTTCGCTATCTATCTTTTGCAAAATTTCAAAAGTATCGTCTTCTGCCTCGCGTGTGTGAAATACAAAGGGCTTGTTCAATTTTAGTCCCATCTCTATTTGCTTTAAAAAAACTCTCTTCTGCAAATCCGAGCTATAATCAGGATAATGGTAGTCAAGCCCAATTTCGCCAAGAGCAAGCGCATTTGGCAGTTTTAGACATTCGTAAATCTCCGTTTCAGCTTGTTCGCAAAATTTTTTTGCATTCAGCGGATGAACTCCAAAAGCCCCATAAATTTCAACTCCGTTTATGCTTTTTCTCAGCAGAAATTCTTTGCCCCAGTTGAAATCCATCGGGTCGCATGCTATATGAACAATGGCTTCAGGCACGGGGTCCATTTGTTCAAATAAAACCTCTACCGTGCCTCCGATTTTCTCTAAAATGGTATCTATGTGGCAGTGGGTATCTATAAAACGGGTCATTAAAATAGACGTTTTTTATGCTGTTCAGCAAGCTCTTTTAACTGTCTGCGGCGAGTTGCCGTATGTATGCGTTTCTTTTTCTCGGATGGTTTTTCAAAGCGTTGATGCTGCTTCACATCGGAAATTATGCCGTTCTTTTCACAAGATTTTGTAAATCTTTTCAAAGCTTTTTCAAAAGGTTCATTGGGTTTTACAGTTACTCCTATCACAGTGTCCTCTGGTTAAAAATCTGTCTAAATATAAAAAAAAAAATCCGTATTGTCAAGGGTAACTCACCTTTTGCCTGCAAGTTCCTTATAAAAATCCACGGTTTGCCTCGCAATGCTTTTCCAGCTAAACACCGCTCCTGCCCGTTTTCTGGAGGCTTCGCCCATTTTTTTGGAAAGAGCGGGGTTTGTGAGGAATAAATTGAGCTTTTCCGCAAAATCGCTTTGGAATTTTTCAGGGTCTTTAGGCGAAAAATCCGTTGTGGATGTGTGCTCCAAAGGAATCAGGAACCCTGTTTCGCCTTCAATGACAATTTCCGGAATCCCACCTACCCTGCTACCCACAACAGGGGTTCCACATGCCATAGCTTCCAGATTTATTATGCCAAAAGGCTCGTAAAGCGATGGAGTTGCAAACACCGCAGAATGGCTGTAAAGCACCCTGAGTTCCGTATGCGGCAGCATTTCCTGAATCCAGATGATGCCGTCACGTTTTTCCCTAGCTTTATCTATCAAATTTTTGCACTCATCCGCGATTTCCTGAGTATCCGGCGCACCGGCGCAAAGAACAATCTGGGCGTTTCCGTCTATTTTAGGGATTGCCTGTATCAACTGAGAAATGCCCTTTTGCCTCGTTATTCTGCCAACAAAAAGCACAAAGGGTCTTTTTGGATTTATGCCGTATTTCTGCAAAATCGCTTCATCAAAAGTAGGGCAATAAAATTCAGGGTCTATGCCGTTGTAAATCACCTTCACCTTGCTCTCATCCACTCCGTAAAGGCTAACGACGTTGTTTTTCATCCTTTCACTGACGGCAATTATTCCATCTGCGTTTTTATATGCAGTGCTTTCTATCCAACAACTCATCGCATATCCACCAGCGCCGAGTTGTTCGGCTTTCCATGGGCGATGAGGTTCAAGGGAATGAGTTGTAAGCACAAGCGGCACTTGGTACAAGCGGCTTGCCAGCGTCCCTGCAAAATGGGAATACCACGTGTGGCAATGCACAATGTCTATGCCGCGCATGGCGGAAATCCATTGCAGATTTATATCCAGAGGGTCAAGAATTTTTTTGAATCTTGGGTCTTCAAATTCCCCAAACGGACGCGCTGAAAAATCTGCAAAGCAATGCACGGAAACCTCGCACAGGTTCTTCAGTTCCCTTGTTAAAAAATCAACGTGTATGCCAGCACCGCCGTAAATATTGGGTGGATATTCATTTGTCAGTATTGCTGTTTTCATTTTTATGCCTCTACAACCTTGTAGCCTAGGGTTTCTAAACGTTTTTCAAGCTGGTCAAGCATTTTGTCGTTCTCGGAGAGCCATTGCCGTTTTTTAGCGGGATAGTCCTTGCGAAGCGGATGCCCTTCAAAATCGACGTGATTTAAAAGCCTTTTCATATTATGGTGCCCTTCAAAGGAAATTCCAAACTGGTCCCAAACCTCGCGCTCCTGCCAATCTGCGATGGGATAAATTTTGCTCAAAGTTGGAATTTTTTCGCCTTCATCAATCTGAACTTTTAAACGCAAGCGAGCCATGTTTTTGGTGCTTTTCAAGCAATATATAACGGCAAAGCGCGGGGCATTGTGATTTTCCATGCCGAGATAATCCACGCCAACAATGTCTATCAAAACATTAAACGCTGCTTCCTCTTTCAGAAACTTTATGGCATCGGTTAATTTTTCCGCTGAGATTATAACACATTTATCAATTGCGCGTTCATCATGCGCTGCACCAAATTTTTCCTGCAAAACCGAAACTGCGCTATCCATTTAATACCTCATTTCCCTTTCTTTTGTTCCATATATTCTAAAACGGTTCCCCACTGCTCAAGCAATTTCTTTTTTCTCTCTTGCATATAAGATTGATTTTTTACCTTTTTCTGCAGGTCCAACATTGCATCAAAAAAGGCTTCAGGGCGGCTTGGGCAGCCTCCTATGTAAATATCAACAGGGATAATGCGGTCTATGCCGGGCACGGTGCAGTAGCAATTATAAAAGCCTCCAGAGCAGGCACAAGCTCCCATTGAGATTACCCACTTGGGTTCCATCATCTGTTCATAGATTCGTTTTAATATAGGAGCTTGCTTAAATGTTATTGTCCCTGAAACCGCCAAAACATCCGCTTGCCTTGGGGTAAAGCGCACAAATTCAGAACCTAGGCGTGAAAGGTCGTAACGAGCGGATTCGGTGGACATAAACTCAATAGCGCAACAAGCCGTTCCATAAGGGAAGGGCCAAAGCGAATGAAGGCGACCCCAGCTCACCAGCTCATCTAACTTACCGGCAAAAAATTCCGGATTTCCATTCCTCATATAGACCTCTAAGGGGAATGTAGAAAATTAGCCGTGCAAAAAATTTGAAACTATTTTTTTGCCATCGCTCGTCAATATGGATTCAGGGTGAAATTGTACTCCGTAAATTTGAAAATCCCTGTGCATAACTCCCATTATTTCGCCGTCTTCCGTTCTCGCCGTTATTATAAGGCATTCAGGCATTGTGTTTTCAACCGCCGCAAGGGAATGATATCTAGCCCCGGAAATTTTTTCCGGCAAATCTTTAAAAATTATGCAGGAAGGGTCAATTGAAATAACAGAAGATTTTCCGTGCATAAGCGTTTTTGCATAGCTCACGGTGGCTCCAAAAGCCTCGCACATAGCTTGGTGCCCTAAACACACGCCGAACAGCGGAATTTTACCAGCGAAATAACGGCACGCTTCAACACATATACCTGCATCGCCCGGCTTGCCCGGACCTGGGGAAATAAAAATATGGGATGGCGCAAGCTCTTCAATTTCCCTAAGGCTCATCGCATCGTTTCTAATAACCTTGATGTCTGGGTTTATGCTCCCTATGAGCTGAAACAGATTATAGGAAAAACTGTCGTAATTATCTATCAACAGGAGCATGTTTCCCCCGCCGCTTGCTTTAAGGCATTCAAAACCGCTTTCATTTTATTTTCGCATTCCGTAAATTCTTTTTCTGGAACGCTGTCCGCGACAATGCCCGCACCGGAGCGCACAAAAACTTTTCCGTTCTTTTTGAAAGCGATGCGAATTGCAATGCAGGTATCCATATTGCCGGAAAAGTCCATATAGCCGATTGCGCCGCCGTAAATTCCCCTTTTGTTGTTTTCCAACTCGTTTATTATTTCGCAGGCTCTTATCTTAGGTGCACCGGAAAGCGTGCCGGCTGGCAGCACGGCATCTATCGCATCCAAAGCGTTTTTGTCAGGTAAAATTTCCCCACGCACCGTTGAGCCTATGTGCATTATATGCGAAAATTTCTCTATGGATTTATATCTCTCAACTTCCACTGTACCGAATTTGCTTATCTTTCCCAAATCGTTGCGCCCCAAATCCACAAGCATATTGTGCTCCGAAAGTTCCTTTGGGTCTGCCAGCAAATCTTTTTCCAAATCCTCGTCTTCCTGCTGAGTTTTTCCCCTTGGTCTTGAACCGGCAAGGGGAAAGGTGTGCAAAATCCCATCTTGAAGTTTTACCAAAGTTTCCGGGCTTGCACCGGCAATCTCTATATCGCTGCTGGAAAAATAAAACATGTAAGGAGAGGGATTTGTTTTGCGCAAAATACCATAAGTTTCAAACAAACTGCCTTCAACATCCGCTTCCAGCCTATTGGAAAGCACAACCTGAAAAATATCCCCTTCGTAAATATATTTTCTGGCACGTTCCACCATCGCGCAATACTCCTCTTTGCCAAACAATGCTCTGAACTCAGTTTTTATGGACAAGGGCGGGATGTTCGCAGCTTCGCCTTTTTGCAATACATTTGCCAGATAATCCAGCTCGCTCAAAGCGCGGTGACGGTTTTCTTCCAAGTTATCCGTTTTTATGTTTGCGATGAGTATAATTTCCTGTTTCAATAAATCAAACGCCACAATTTTTTCGAATAGCATTAAATCCACATCTTTGAAATGTTCGTTGTCCAACGCATTTAAATTCAAAGTTGGTTCGGAATATTTAACATAATCATAAGAAAAATATCCCACAAGCCCACCCGTGAAAGGCGGCAAATCAGCCATTTTAGGTGCTCTGTTTTCTTCTATTATCCGATTTATGTATTCGCCTGGGTGGTCTGTGTTTATCTCAATATCGGTTCCGTTTTTTATGGTTAATTTGCCATTTACGCAGGATATTTCCATCTTAGGGTCATAGCCCAAGAATGTGTAACGCCCCCATTTTTCTTTATCCTCCAAACTTTCCAGAATAAAGCACTGGCGGCTCAAATTTTTCAAAATTTTAAATACGCAAACAGGGTCCAAATCGCCTTGTGGAATGTTTTTAACAATAGGTACTCGTTTATATAAAGGAGTCATGTGCGGAATTTAGAAAAATCTCACACCTTGGCAATGCCATTTTCTAAATTATACCCCCTTATGAATAAGATGCGATCTATTCAAGAGCATATAAAAAACGCGCCCGGTTCTTACTTGAGTCGGCTGCGCGCAAAATTTACCCAAAAAAATGGTCTTGTGCAAAATTCAAAAATACACAGCGAATTGTGCCGCGAAATTTTAGACGAAGAGAGATTGCAAAAGTGGATGCAAAAGAGAAAAGAATGGGAGGTTCTGGCTCTGGGTTTAATTTACGCAAGCGGTAGCAGAGGTTTGCATTTCAAAGAATTGGAACGCAGTTTGGAAACAGACCAAAAAAATTTAATCGCCTTTTTGAACGAAGTGGTAAGCGAAGTATTTCTGTGGCGTGCCAAGTGCCAAGGCTCATGTATATATTATGGCTTTACAGATTTTGACGATTTCTTTTTAAACTATCTATTTAAAAATGAAGAAGCATTGGAATCTGCAACATGGATTTCCAATGAAAAAAAAGCCGAATTGCACTTACTGTTAATGCTTTCCAAAATACAGTTGGGCAAAGTTTCCATTAAAAAAGACTTCTCTCTAAGCCATGCAACAAAAAAACATATTGCCAAAATTTTTGAAAACAGCAAATTTTTCGATAATTCAATAATTGAAGATTGCATACGCCTGCAATTATCTTTTCTCATTTATGAAAAATGGATTTCAGTAACAGCAGAAAACTCTGAACTAAAATTGTTTAACTCCGCTTATGACTTTTTGCAGAATAACGGATTCAGGCTTTTTTCCGAATTTCTTTTTTGGTGGGAACGCGAGAGATTTCGGCACAAAAACGACTTGTTAAAGCTCTTGAAATTTTTTGAAAAACCGATTAGCACATTAAAAGCGGCATGGCTATTTTGGCCCAGCGATACCGGTTCAAGATTGCCCAAAAGCAAAACTATAAGCTGGCAACATTTACCATTGCCGCTCAGGGAACTTTGGATTTTGGGAATTTTAAAAATACAAGTAAAGAAAAAACATATTTTGACTTTTTCCATTTCAGAATTTGGTGAAAATGTTTTTTTTGCCAAACATACAAAGGAAAATTTATCCGAACCTATTATAGCTAACAGTTCTAATTTCGAATGGCTTTTATCGCATAATAACGGGGCGTTCAGAATTTTTCAGATGTCATGTTTTGCGCAAGCAAAAAATGAAGAAGACCCTTTGCGCTTTGTGCTCAATAAGGAATCTTTTTTGGAAGGTTTGCGTTCAAGGCTTCCGAACAATTTTGTTCAGGATTTTTTGTCATGGAACAGAGCCGTGCAAAACGTGACCGTAGCTTTAAAAGAATGGCATCATATATACAACGATTCTTCAATTGATTCTCTGTACATTTTACGCATAAGAAATCCTAAAAAATTTGCAGAACTCTCTGTATATAAACCTTTCTTAGCCTGCGTTGAGGAAATAATCCTAAACTGGGGTTTTGTTATCAAGGCAGAGAACGAAAAAAAAATTCGGGGAATGCTTTTGCATTTTTCTTTAGAACCACAGCCATCCAATTTAAATCAGGACAAAAATAAACTTTTGCAGAAGCTTACAGAAATAGAAAATTTCAGACTACCCTACCCTATTCCAGAAGGCGGC
>Ga0268262_10001686_pt1 | contig 26902 bp, 24 predicted proteins | sample TergutNc150P3_FD_190354 | JGI IMG/M metagenome (GOLD analysis project Ga0268262, IMG submission 190354) | Nasutitermes corniger P3 segment gut microbial community from laboratory colony in Florida, USA - Nc150 P3 (SPAdes) (version 2) | ecosystem: Host-associated > Arthropoda: Insects >... | reverse complement strand
AACCGATCTATCAGTTTTTGCTGAATGACCGTGGAACCGGGAACGCCGATATCCATGTCGTAGATTGCCTGAGCATCCCAATCGTTAACCATGAAGTTAATAAAACGGGCGGCATCATCAACCTTTTTTGTCTGGCCGGAAATTGCCCAGGTGGAACAAACCGCGACTTCCGGATACGGATGTGTAGAATTATCCGCAATAGGATAACGAGCCATACCCAGTTCATCCTGAACCGAGGCCTGGAAAATTTTGCCCTGATTGACATTGGTAAACCACACGCCCATTTGGCCTTTACCGGAAAGGGAATCTCCCCACTGTTTGTCTCTGTCTTCAAGAATAACTTCCATGGTTCCACTTACGCCTGACTTGAACAGGTCATAATAAAAGTTATAGTAGCTGGTAAGAATATCCTTGGTGTAACCCAGCGCCTTACCATCGGCGGTTGTAACTCCATAACAACCGTAATTGCGCGCATAATTCTCAATTGCGGCTTCATTGTTATTATTGAGTATGAACGCATAACTCCCTTTGGGAAGTTTCGGCACCAACGCTTTCAGATATGCCCCAAATTCGCTGTAGGTCATCTGATCCTTGGGCAGAGGATGGCCTAACCTTTCGAGAAGCGATTTGTTATAGACCATGGCGGCGGTGGTGTCTCCGAAAGTGATACCTACTACCTGGCCGTTATATGAGGAGGCGGAAAGGGCACCTCTGGTATAATTGGACACATCGATTTTCTTGGCGTCAATCAAATCCTGCAAAGGCCTCATTAATCCCTTTGAGGCATACTCGCCGACATAAGTAAGCTGTACCAAATAGACATCAGGCATATTTCCTGCGGCGGCCTGGGTCGCCATTCTTGTCCAATAATCGGTATATGCAGCATACTGGCTTCCGACTTTTACATTGGGGTTGGCCGCCATATATTTATCGATCATTTCAAGAGTCTTTTTATGCCGCGCATCACCGCCCCACCATGCTACCGACAATTCAACAGGCTCAGGCCCGCTAGCCGCTCCCTGCTGCTTCTTTGTACAACCTGCCAACAGACCCGCCGCAATCAGCGCGAGCATCACAATCCACACCCAGTTACATCTCTTCATAAATTCCTCCAAAAAAAATATTTATAGCATCACAAACTGCAATGCTAATATGCCGTTTATATTTTACTTCCCATCCTCATAAACTGAAAAAAGCCTGTACGGCAAAGCTACGTCTTCCAAAGTAAAAGGACGGCTATCGCCGCCTTCGCTGATTTCGGGTGACAGTTCTACCGATAAATACCCTGAATAACCAAGGGACACCATCCGCCGGATAACATGATGGTTATCTGTTGTTCCCTCTCCGAAACGGGCAAAGCGTTTTTCACCTTTCCCTTTATTTTCCTTTAAGTGAATATGGTTCACTCTGGAAGCAAATTCTTCGATCAGAGCGTCCATATCAACGCCGGAGGCGTCAAAGTGCCCGCTGTCAATGCAAAGTCCTACCTGTTTTGAGCCTATGGCATCAAACACACGGCGATAATCTTCAATAGTTTCAAGAGTATTATCCTTGTGGTTCTCAAGACAGATGAGCATCCCCATGTCTTCCGCTACCGGAACCAGGGTTTTTAATGAGCTTATCGCCTCTGTAAGCCCTTCAACGCTTCGTTTTAAGCCGGAGCTGACAATTCGCTCCGCTCCCAAAAGGCGCGCAGCCTCCATTGCCAATACCTTGTGCGAAAAATCCTTTATCAATTCCCCGCCTACACCGCTGTTTAGGTGTATCGCAGCGGGGATTAAACCCGCGTCATTACAGCGTTGTTTAAGCGAACGGATCATTGCCGGGGAAAGAGCGGAAGGATACCAGCAGTTAAATTCAACATAGCGGTAACCGATACCGGAAAGTACCGAAAAAGTTTTTTCGAAATTGGTTTCTCCGAATCCCTCCACAGAAAGAGTGGCACAGGCAAGCCTAATCATGATCCGCCCCTGTCTTGACAACTTTTCCTGTTTTTGAGGACTCCAAAATTCCAAGACTGATTTGCAAGGCCATCAATCCGTTATGCGCATTAGTAAGCGGTTGTTCGCCCTTTTTGATGCAATCAATGAAATGCCTGTTTTCGGTATAATAAGATTCGGCGTCAAAGGGATCGTTGATTTTTATAATTTCTTCATGCTTCATCTCATCGGTTTTAATCCGGTAATCCATAAAGTCAAAAAAACCGTTTCCGCAGAGAACAGCGGTCCCTTTGGTTCCCACTACTCCCCTGGAAGCCATTGGAAGATGGGATGCCCAGGACGCATTGATCAAGGCACTCCGGTTTCCGTTTAGCCCCATTTGAATTTGGGCATGATTATCAAAGGCGGGCAGATCGGGCCTGCTGCCCTTTACCCAGGCTGTTACTTGCTCAATTTCAAGATTAAAACCCCGGATCATGTCGATGTCGTGGGAGAGGGATTCTATAGTCATACCACAAACCAGGTTGGGATCGGTCCGCCAGCTATCCCCAAGCGGCGCGTTAAAGCCGGAACCTGGTCCTATCCGGTGAATCCATACGCTGATAACCTCTCCCAGTTTACCGCTCAGAACATCCTTGGCAAGCCTTACATATCCCGGCCGGAAACGCATATTGAAACCGGTCATAAATAAAACCTTTTGCTTTGCGGCGATCTTTGCCATCTCTCTCGCATCGTCAATTACTACGGCGACGGGTTTTTCGCAGAACACATGCTTGCCCGCTTGCATGGCGGTACGGGCATAATCAAGCCGCTTTGAGGGAGGAGAAAGAAGATGTATCATCTGTACTTCGTCCAGCGCTTCATCAAGCTTTTTTATTATGTGCCCTCCACATTTATCAGCCAAAGAGCGGGCGGCAGTTTCATTGGGATCAAGCACCGCAGCAATTCGCACGCCGATCCGGGCAAGAGCCGCCATGTGTTTTTGAGCAATACCACCTGCGCCTACTATGACTGTACTCAAATTCTGTTTTCCGGTTTTAGCCATTTTCTTATCCTTTCATTCCTGTAGTTGCAATTCCCTCAACCAGATATTTCTGGAAACTTACGAAAAGCAAAAAAATAGGAATCAACGAGAGGGTAGACATGGCAAACAATACTCCAAAGGCAGACAGCTCAAAGGCTTCAATGTACTGACGAAGCGCCAGGGAGACGGTAAAGGCAGTAGGTTTACTGATATAAACCAGCTGCGAGAAAAAATCATCATAAGTCCAGATAAATGAAAACAGGGCTGCGGTAAGGAAGGCCGGAACCGAAAGCGGTGCGATAATCCTGACATAAATCGTAATCGGCCCGCAGCCATCTATGGTTGCCGCTTTATCCAGCTCTGCCGGAATACCCCTCATAAACTGAATAAAGAGATAGCAAAAAAAACCCTGAATCGCGAAAAAGCTTGGTACGGTAAGCGGTAAATAAGTATTTGTCCAACCGAAATTCCTGAACATGATATAACGGGGAATAAGGGTTGAATGCATGGGAAGCATCATAGTCAGGAAAATTAAAGCATAGACTAAACTCTTAAACCTGAACTGTAAGCGGGCCATGGCAAAACCCACCATGGAACAGGAAAACAAGGTTCCCACTACTACCGGGACGACTACTTTGAAGGTATTGAACAATGAATGCAGGAAAGTATTGCCCCCAACACCCAACCAGCCCCTAATGTAATGCTCAACTGTAAACTCCCGTATTAAAAGACTTTTATCCTTGAATATCAAAAATTCCGGCTTAAAGGAACTCGCCACCATCCAGGCCAGAGGGTATATCATCGCCAAAGCGCCCAGGGAGATAATAATAAACATAACAATGGACCATTGCTTTTGAGGTTTTATCATAATCTTCCCTATTCCTCATTATAAAAAACCATATTCCTGGAACCTCTCAGGATTATAAACACCAACGCGCCAATTGCGACCAAGAGTACCCAAGCCATGGCAGAGGCCATCCCCATTTTGAAAAACGAAAAACCCATGGTATAGAGGTATAGAGTATAAAAAAGCAAACTATCCAGGGAGCCTCCGGAACTTCCTCCGATAATATAGGCCGGCGTAAATGCCTGAAATGCGGAAATAATCTGCATGATTAGGTTAAACAGGATGATCGGCGAAAGCATGGGCAGGGTAATATTGATGAATTGCCGAATTTTTCCCGCGCCATCTATTGATGCTGACTCGTAGAGAGCCGCCGGAATTTGTTTAAGTCCGGCAAGAAAAATAATCATCGGAGAGCCAAATTGCCAGACCCTCAGAATAATTAAGGTATAAACTGAGTACTTGGGGTTGGTAATCCAGCTGATATTCGTTACGCTTTCAGGAAATCCCAAAAGCCCCAGGATGCTGTTAAGCAGCCCGGCCATACCAAACACCTGGCGCCATAAAATGCCAATCGCTACGCTACCCCCCAGCAAAGCAGGCAGATAATAAATCGCCCGGAAATACTGCAAGCCAGGAATACCCTTGTTTAACATCATTGCCAGGGCTAAAGCAAAACAAAGCTGTAACGGCACCCCTAAAATTACATAGGTAGTGGTAACCTTGCAAGCTTTAATAAACCGCGGATCGGACAAAAGCCGAAGGTAGTTAACCCCGCCAATAAAATCAGGTTTGCCAAAAAAGGTAAAGTTGGTAAGAGAAAGGTAAAAAGAAGAAAAAATAGGATATATCGAAAAAACCAATACTCCAATAATCCATGGGGCAAGAAAAAGCAGAGGATAAAATATTTTATCCCATCTTGTGGTTTTTCGGTATCCCAGCTTACCCATGATAGGCCTATAATCCCCCTAATTTGAGTCTTATTATAAGCCCCAAAATTTCGGTCTGTCAACAAAAAAATTATAAATTATAATTTTTTTGTTGACAAGTGACTAAACTGGCGGGTCATTAACAGCCCCTTTAATTATTCAAAATCTGCCTTATCCCGGTCAGGCGGTAAAAAACCAACAATGAGCAGCCGTAATACTATTAAAAAATATTCGTTCATCTTCCCCTGTTGAACAGATTATTTCGAGGCCTGCTGTAAGTGAATTTTTTTCATTTTTTAATAAAGCAAGGAAATCTTGGGCGTCTTTGTGAGTATAAACCCCATCAGGAACATCAAAAAACGGATGTTTATCGCCATAGAGGGGAGAGTTCTTCTTGAGTACACAGTTGGCGAAATGAACATGATCGCAGACCGGCCTGGCCTTGTTCCAGGCCTCCTCCAGGACTTCTCCCAACTGTGCCGCATGGCTCATATCAAAAATAAGCCCCAGGGGGATACCCTGGTTTCGGCAGGCGAAAGTAAACTCAGCAGCACGGGCAGTCGGTCCAAGGAGATGCCTGTATTCCACATCTCTGTCTCCTGGTTCCAAAAGAATGGGCAAATCAGGCTCAAGCTCATGGAGTCGGTTGAGGGAATCCATCAGCAAAGCAAGACATTCGGCGTCATCTTTTTCATTCGCAGGACGCACGCCGCTGGAAAGCATAACCGCGGCAGAACCTGCCTGGCGGGCGTAATGGAAACATTCCCCAAGACCGGTTATGGCCTTCTCCCGAATATTACGATCCAATGAGCAGGGATTCAGGTTTTCCATTTTTTGGCGCGCTCCTGCAAGAAAGACACTCCGTTTTCCATACATCAAGGCTGCGATCCGATCCGGCGAAACATCGGCGTTGTAGTATTCGATTGTATCTATCCCCCAGGGAGCAAGTAAGTCCAGAGCTTGCCGGATGCTGTCTATTCCCTTTTTTGAACCGGGAAATGCCGCCGAAAGAACAAAAGACTTTGCCTTAATCATTTACGGGCGCTTCCGAAACTAATTGTCCGGTTGTTTTGTCTGAATACTCAATGTTCACCTGGGTTTCCAGCATGAGATTCAAATGTTCTTCCAGCAATGCCAATGCGGCTTCTTTGTTCCGTAACCGGATTGATTCTACCATCTGTTGATGCTGCGTCCAGGATAACCGTACTATCTTTATTCGTTCATCACTGTAATAAATACGCTGTCGGGCTATTAAAAGCATTGTCTCGACTTCGGTTACATACTGTATCAACCGAGCCGAGTTGGATATCCGGGCAATGCCCACATGAAAACGCACGTCATATTCATTGTGAATTAGGGCAAGTTCTCTTATGGCATTTTCTTCATAATGCGTCATTATGATATCGAACTGCTTGTTGAAATCATCTATGGTATTTTGGATTGCGTCTATGTCTTCACTGGTTGCCAAATCAATACATTTTTCAAAGGATAGAGATTCCAACCCGATCCGGAGTTCCAGCAAATTGAGCAGATCCTGGCGGGTAAATTTAACACAGTAAAGGCCTTTCCGCTTAACATTGGTAATAAACCCATTTTGCGTCAACCTATTAACCGCTTCCCGGACCGGAGTCCGGCTTATTCCAAGCCGTTCCGCCAGAAAATCCTCACGGATCCTTGAACCCGGCTCAATCTCGCCGGACAATATCATCTTGAGTATTTCAGAATATGCGTAATCCGCTAATACGGAAGTGTTAAGTGGCAAATGAGTACCTTAAGCTTTATTTTAGGAATTTGAAAATAAATGTCAATGATACGAGTTGCCCAGTTCCTTATACCTGAAACAACTTACAATATGATCATTCACAATGCCCATTGCCTGCAAATGTGAATACATTATTGTACTGCCAAGAAACTTAAAGCCGCGCTTTTTCAAATCCACCGCGATACGGTCGGACAATTCCGTTTTGGCAGGAATCTCTCCAATGGTTTTCCACTTTCCTTTTATTACCTTGTTTTTGGAAAAGGACCAAATATAGTCCGAAAAGCTCCCCAATTCTTTTTGGATTTCCAGAAAATGCACGGCGTTGTTTATTGAAGCCTCTATTTTTAACCTATTGCGAATTATCCCAGGATTTGTCAGAAGGGCTGCCTTTTTCTTTTCTCCGTAACGGGCTACCTTTTCCGGATCAAAGCCATCATAAGCCAGGCGGTAATTTTCGCGCTTTTTCAAAATGGTAATCCAGCTTAAACCGGCTTGAGCAGATTCAAGTACCAAAAATTCAAACTGTTTGCGATCATCAAAGTTCGGCGTCCCCCATTCTTTATCATGATATTCCATGTACAATTCACTGGCTGTGCACCACTCGCACCTTTTTACCGATTTTTCGTTTGTGTCCATATCACATATCTTTAGGCCGCTTGTCCATCACGCGCACCGCTTTGCCTTCCGATATCGGCAGACTGCCGCTCTCGTGGAGTTCCACCTTGGGGCTGATAAAAATTGAAGTTCTAAGTGTTTCTTTTATTCGTTCCATCAGCGCGTTGAGGGGACGGGCATCGTCCACGAATATGTCTGGGTTTACTTCGGTTTTTACAGTCAGGCGATCAAGCGCGCCGTCTTTTTCGACCACAATAAGGTAGTTGTTGCCGACTTCTTTCATGGCCATAATTACTTCCTCAATCTGGCTTGGGAAAACATTCACCCCGTTGATGATGAGCATATCGTCGCTGCGTCCGGTTATGCGGCGCAGGCGGCGGTGCGTCCTGCCGCATTGGCAGGGCTCGGTGTAAAAGCCGGTGAGATCGCGGGTGCGGTAGCGGAGTATGGGCGTCGCCTCCCGGCAGAGAATGGTAAGTACCAGCTCCCCTATTTCTCCCTCTTTTACAGGTTCCAGTGTATCCGGGTTTATTATTTCGGCGATGTAGCCGTCTTCCCACAGGTGCATTCCGCTCTTGCACTGACATTCAAAAGCGACGCTTGGGCCGTTCATTTCCGAAAGGCCGTATGAATTGTACACGTCTATTTTTAGCAGGGCCTCAATCCGCCGCCGGGTATCTTCCGAGTACGGCTCCGCTCCGGCAAAAGCGCGTTTAAGAAGCAGGCTTTCCCTTTTTACCCCGGCTTCTTTCATCTTGGTTTCAAGATGCAGAAGGAAACTCGGGGTGGCGTGTACCACGGTAGTGCCAAAATCTTCCATCAGCTTTAACTGCCTGCTGGTATTTCCCGCACCAGAGGGAATAACCAGCATACCGACTTCCTCGCCGCCCTGGTGCAAGCCAAGGCCTCCGGTGAAGAGGCCGTAGGTTATCATGTTCTGAAACACATCGCTTTCGTTACAGCCCGTTCCGTAAATACAGCGGGCCATGTTGTTCGTCCAGTTTTTGATGTCGTTGCGGTTAAAATAAATCGTGGTCGGAGTTCCGGTTGTGCCGCTTGAGGCGTGCAGCCTGATTACTTCCTCTCTCGGGATACTTAAAAAACCGTAAGGGAAACCGTCCCTGAGATCGTTTTTGGTGGTAAAGGGAATACGCTTTAAGTCTTCCAGAGTTTTGATGTCATCCTGACTTTGAATGCCCACTGTAGCAAGGCGTTTTTTATAAAACGGCGTGCGCAGGCAAAAGCCGATTTCTTCCCTCAGCTTTTGCAACTGCAACGCGATAAGCTCAGCGCGGGGCATCTTTTCAATTTCCGGCTCCCAGTATTGAAAGTTCATTGTTAATTGCTGCCTAAATCGTCGCGAACCTTGACGGTAACTGTTTCCTCATAGCAGGAAAAGCAATTATCCACAAAGGCCTTATCCGGCGCCTTAGTGAGCGCGCTTACCACAGGCACAATGACAAGCCCTGCAAGCATTGCGAAGGCCCCGGCGTTAATCGGCGACTGCAAAAGAGCGGGGAAAGAACTTCTAAAGAAGATGTTCAGGGTCAACAGGCCGGTACTGAATATGAAGCTGCACCAAACGGCAATTTTACTCACCCGCTTCCAATACAGCCCGTACACGAAGGGCGCAAGGAACGATCCGGCCAACGCGCCCCAGGAAACGCCCATCAACTGCGCGATAAAGCTGATTCCGCCCCTGTACTGAATAATCCCGATAAACGAGGAAATAACGATAAACACCACGATCAGTACCCGGATTACGAAGAGCTGGCTTTTTTCGTTCATTTTCTTTATTACATGGCCCTTCAGGAAATCCAGCGTCAAGGTTGACGCCGATGCTATAACCAGGGACGAAAGCGTGGACATGGATGCCGCAAACACCAGCAAGATGACGACGCCAATCATCAAATCAGGGAATTTAGAAAGCATGGCGGGTATAATGGAGTCAAAGACTATGCCGCCTCCAGCGCCGTATGAAATTTTATCCGAGTGAGCGTACAGCCGCCCAAAACTGCCAAGAAAATAACAGCCGCCTGCCACAACAAAGGCAAAGAACGTAGATATAATCGCGCCTTTCGAGATCGATTTTTCTGACTTAATTGAATAAAACTTGGAAACCATCTGAGGCAATCCCCAGGTACCTAGCGATGTCAGTAGCACAACGCCGAGCAGGCTTAAAGGATCTGGCCCAAAGAATGAGGCTAACACGCCGGGCGTAGGAACTTTATTAACATTAACTTCTTCAATTTTGGCCATGGAGGTTAGCGCCGTCAGGAAGCCGCCATTGTCCTTTAACACCGCCCCTATGACCGCGACAATTCCGATAAGCATGATTACGCCCTGAATAAAATCGTTTACGGCAGTCGCGAAATACCCTCCGGCAACAACGTATATCGCGGTGAGAATCGCCATTATGACAATGCAGTATGTAAAGTCAATGTTAAATGCCATCGCGAACAGACGGGAAAGCCCGTTATACAGCGAAGCCGTGTATGGGATAAGAAAAATAAAAACTATAATTGCCGCCCCTATTTTCAAAGCCGTCGAATTATACCTTGAACCAAAGAACTCAGGCATAGTGGCGCTTTTTAAATGATTCGTCATAACGCGCGTGCGCCGCCCCAGTATTACCCACGGCATAAGCGACCCTATGAAAGCGTTGCCCAAACCGACCCATGTGGCCGCCGTGCCAAACCTCCAGCCGAATTGCCCGGCGTAGCCGACAAAAATAACCGCTGAGAAATACGATGTCCCATAGGCGAATGCGGTAAGCCACGGGCCGACCGCCCTGCCGCCCAACACGAAATCATTGACGTTCGCGACCTTCTTCCTGAAATAAAGGCCAACCGAAATCGTTACCGCAAAGAACAAAATCAACAGAACTAACTTAATGGCCATGAGAAATACTCCTCTTTGGGGATAAAAAAAGCCCCCAGATTATTAATCCGAGGGCGATTGCAACCACAACCGCGGTACCACCTCAGTTCCGCGCAGTCTCACAACTACGCGCTCACAGGGTACATCTGCTTTAGGCGGCATGGATGCCGCTGTAAAAAAAGCTTCAGATGGAGTTTTACAAAGTAAAACTCCAATACCAAAAAAAACAAGGATGCTTTTTTTGGTTATACCCCTATGCTGTAACGGGCATTCCCGTCGCGTCCTACTGAATGTCTGGAACCTCGCTTTCCGAGGTTCCTTTGCATCGTTCAGCGCGCAACTCCCGGGATGTATTCATCCGCCCGCCCTTCTACCGGCTTTCACCAACCGCCGGCTCTCTTCGGCATAAATGCCGTCAGCACAATGCCATAGAAGTGACATGGGGACTACTTGTTCCCGATCATCGCCTTTAGGAAGAGGGTATGGTTTTTTCGCGCTTTTGTCAATAGCATATATTCACCATACTGCATCTAAAAAAGCCCATTCTGAAATGTTTTTTCACTTGTTACTTTACGTTCCTTTACAACGTCATCAGGACAAACACCGCCAATCAACAAGGGCGATGACTGAATATGTTCTTTGACATTTTTATCAACAACACCATTGCTATAACTCGCATAACAATAAACGCAGCCATTAGAGCAGGAATTGTATTCGCCTATATCAATGCTTTTTGCACAGCCACACTCCAGCCGCTGGTTTTTGTCTTTTTCAAAAACCAAATCATATCCTGTTATTTTTGAGATTAACCTGTCGTCTATACAACGCGCATGTGTAATGCCATATTCAGAAAGATCAATATCTTCCGCGCATGTATCGATTGAAAAATTATTGTTTTTTGCGATTTCTGAAAAATTTTGAGCAATGACATTCTTTTCTTCTGTTGATATTTCAGTAACCCCTAATAATTTGAGGTTTTCCGCTATCTTCTTATAGAAATCTATAAAACTGAACGTTACTTTTTCCGTATAGCCTTTAATAGCGCCAGCAAATTTTCCAAATTTTTCAATATGATATGCTATATTATACTTGCTATTAATCAAAATTGGATCATAGCGCCAAATAACTTTCTGCGGGCCAACCATATCGGATAATTTTTTAAATGTTTCTATCATTTCAGTTTTGGGCGGCAATCTCGCTTCAACATCCGACTCATAGGGGTTAAGGGTAAACTGGAAATAATAACAATAATCTAAAAGTGGAGTACTATTCGATTGAAGTTTGTCGATCATTGGCTTTGGGTTTTTACTCCAGAGAACAATGCAATCAACCAGTTCGGGATTAAGGTTTATTTTACTGACTTGATGATTTATAGGATTTCTTACATAGACAAATTTTTCTCTTAGTCGGTTGAAAAACCATTCTGAATAGTATGCAGGAATATCAGTTCTTCTGCTTGCGCTTATTATCATGGGTGCTTTTTCTTTTTATCATATGCTTTAAACATCACAACTTATTTACTTACAGTTCCTTAGGGCAGATTCCAGTTGAAAAAATGCCAGTACGGCTCAGCTGCGTTGCGTTTAAACTCCGCTATTGATTTTTCATCCCAATCATAAATACCTTTGCCGGTCTTGTGCCCCAGCTTTCCCTGCTTTACGGCTTCGATAACAATGGGATTCGCTTCCTTATCGTTACAAAGGTGGGGATATAGATAATTCTGCAAATTTACAAGCATATCCATACCATACCCATCATGATGCTGAAAAAGCCCCACTTTTGTGTAACGGGGTATAAAGCTCCAGTTTAGCACCATATCAATATCCGCAGGTGAGGCAACGCCTTCCTCGACAAGATGAAACGCCTCGCGCACCATCGCGTGCTGCAAACGGTTCGCGATAAAGCCTGGAACGCTTTTTTTCATTACACAGACCTTTCGTCCACAGCTTTCAAGAAACACCTTTAAAAGCTGTATTGTCTGTTCACTTGTTTCATTGCTACCCACGAGTTCCACAAGCGGTACAAGATGAGGGGGATTAAACGGATGGGCAACCAGAAACTTCGCGCGGTATTTTTCCAGTCCTTTTTTCAGATCATCCGGAGATAGCACCGATGTTGCGGACGCAATTGCCTTGACCTTAGGACAATGGGCTTCTATTTTTTTGTATACCTCGTATTTAATATTCAAATCTTCGTAAACCGTTTCGAATATTATTTCAGCGGCGGATAAATCTTCATAGCGTGTGCCGTACGAAACAAGAGCCGCGCATTTTTTTTGCTGCTCCTGGGTAACAAGCCCGCGTTCATCAAGCACATCAAAAATGCGGGAATACACATCACGTATTTTATTTAATGATTCTTCACTTCTGCCTACAACCGTTGTCTTATACCCGTTACCGCTAAAAAGCGCCGCGAAACCGGTAGCTATGGTTCCCGTACCGGCAATCCCGATATGAATACTTTTATCAATGCTCATAAATCTTCGTTTATAGAAATCCTTCCCGTTTCTTCAGACTTGACCGGGGAACGGGAACATCAAGAAGTCCCGCCCCCGGCGCAGCCTTTGTTTTACGAATCGCCTCAATATAACGACAGTTAAGTGTAACGCCAGTTAAGTTTTAGGCCTAAGCTTGGCGATGCCCAAGTCATCGGGCACACGTTTTAACCCGGCGTTTTTCAATTCCAGAAGAGATATTTCTGCTAAATAAAGAACCGTAGTTCCCTCTTCCAGATGTCCGGTATAGGCCTGTTTCAAATCGGAAACAACCATATGAAAATGCGGATGACCATCCAGTACGATCCCCTGAAGGGAGGCAAGCTCCATAGGCTTTTCCAGGGTAACAAACTCATCTACGGGCTTCGGTTCAAAACCCGTTACCCGGTGCAGCACCACCTTGGAAAGGGAACCGATGGCGCTGGTAATTACCGCATCCCGAATTCCAAACTTCTCCAACTCGGCCTTGATACCTTCCAGCAACAAATCGCCGCGTTCAAGGTTGATAACTACAAGGCGGCCCGTGCCTTCTTTGCAATAACTGATCATTGTATGCTCCTTTTTTTAAACATATTTAGTTGTAGCTAAAACCACCGTGCCAGGTCCGGCAGCAAGTCTACTGTCTTATCCATGGGCTTGCCGGCATCTTCGTATTTCTTCCTGCGGTTAACACGATCTTTTTGCTGGATTCTATAGGAACGATACGCCACTTCATCGGCGAAGCGGGCGGGTATAACCACAATTCCGTCATGATCGGCAGAGATCACATCACCGGGCATTACCGGAACGCCTGCGCAAACTATCGGCTTATCTGCTGAATGAACTTGAATACGCCCTTGCGGATGCACATAGGATATCCCCTTTGAAAAAACCGGCAGCCCCTGTAAAATGCTTTCGGGTGTATCCCGCATATAACCATCAAGTACAATGCCCACAACACCTATGTTTACCAAGCCAAGCGCATTGTCGCTTCCGAATATCCCGCCGATTAATCCATGAGCAGCACACACGATGACTTCGCCCTTACCGGCATTCATGACTTTTTCTGCTTCGGCTTGAACATTAGGGTCCAGGTTATTATCAAAATATTTATAGCCCCCATCCTGTTTACGGGCATATTGTAAACGATCAAATTCCTCATATTCCAAATAAGGCATTTTTATGTCCGTTTTAACAAATTCCAGTGTTCGGGCTATGCCGCAAAAACTGGTTTGGTCAATCATCGGGCGCATATAGGGATCCATACTGTACTGATCCTGCAACCCCATGCTGTCCAGCGCGTCACTAAGATCAGCACATCGGGACATCTTAAGAATCTCCATTGTCTTTTCATGAATTGCCATAAAATCCTCCAAAAAAATTTACGATCACTCACTCCAGATTATCCCTCATAAAGAGGCGTATCAACCCGGTGATACTGATTGCCAAAACAAAAATGATAACCCCAATAATACTAAGGTCTGCCATTCGATGGGTATGCGGGTATCCGCCTCTCCATTTTAACACATTAACCTGAATCCGACAGAAATAATAATTTAAGAAGCTGTTATAAACATGATAATTACGATAGTATTAGGGAGAAGGAGTAGAAATGTGATTGAAGTTTCCAATTTGGTCAGACGCTACGGCCCCCATGTAGCTGTCGACCACGCGAATTTTAGGATTGAAAAAGGTGAAATTGTGGGATTCCTGGGGCCGAACGGCGCCGGAAAATCAACTACCATGAATATCCTTACCGGCTACCTTTCAGCCACCGAGGGGACCGTCAAGATTGACGGCCAGGACATTCTTGAGCATCCCACGGAGATCAAGAAAAAAATCGGCTATTTACCGGAAAATCCCCCCCTATACCAGGACATGACAGTCAGGGAATATCTTTCATTTGCCGGGGAAATAAAGGGAATTCCACCCAAAGAAAAAAAAGAAAGGGTAAATCGAGTCATGGAAACGGTGGGCGTGCATGACGTTTCCAAACGGCTTATCAAAAACCTTTCCAAAGGATACAAACAGCGGGTGGGGCTCGCACAGGCCCTAATAGGAGACCCTCAGGCGCTGATTCTGGATGAACCAACCGCAGGGCTTGACCCCAAACAGATCCTTGAAATCCGCGACCTTGTCATCGAATTAGGAAAGGATCATACCGTCATTTTGAGTTCTCACATTCTGCCCGAGGTAAGCGCGGTGTGCCGCAGGATTCTTATTATCAATCAGGGCAGGATAGTGGCTGACGATAGTCCGGAAAACCTGGCAAAGCGAATCCTTGGAGGAAGCCGCATCCTTCTCAGACTGGATGCCGGCGAAAAGGCGGTTCAGGGGGCGCTGGGAAAACTCTCAACCATAAAGAACCTGGAATTCAGGGAATCCCAGGAGGACGGTACTGTTGACGCCATAGCAGAAGCGGCGGAGGATACGGACATACGCAGGGAGCTGTTCAGGTCCCTTGCCGCCGCCGATATTCCCATTCTCATGATGCGCTCTTTGGACATGAGCCTTGAGGATATCTTCCTCAATCTGACTACCAAAGAGGCCAACAGCGTGAACAGCAACGGGGAGGAAAAGTAAATGTTCGCAATTTTTAAACGGGAATTAAGGGCATACTTTCTTACGCCCATTGGTTACCTCTATATGGGGCTTTTTCTGCTTTTGACGGGAATTTTTTTCACCTTCAATAATATTTTTTCCCAAAGTTCACAGTTCACAAACTTTTTGGGCAGCATAATCATTATCTATCTTTTTACTATACCTCTCTTAACCATGCGCCTTTTTTCTGAGGAAAAAAGACAAAATACGGATCAGCTACTCCTTACAAGTCCGGTTTCAATAACGGGAATAGTCTGCGGAAAATTTCTGGCCGCCATGGCGGTTTACTGCGGTACTCTTGCGTTTACCGCCCTGTATACGGTGGTAATCGCCCTATACGGGGATCCGCAGACCTGGGAAACTATAGGCAGTTATATCGGTTTTATCTTTCTCGGAGCCTCTTATATCTCTGTGGGAATTTTCGTTTCCACGGTTACCGAAAACCAGCTTACAGCCGCGCTGGTAAGTTTCTTCTCCTTATTCCTTATCTGGCTTTTAGATTCTGTGAGCCAGATAGTTCCCTCAGATACAAAGTCGGGGATCATTTCCGCAGCGGTTCTCCTTGCGGCTATATGCATCTTCGTCTACCTTAACACCCGGAACTGGGTTATTGTCCTGGGAGCGGCATTGATTGGCGGCCTTGCTATTGGAGGGTTCTACCTTTTTAAACAGGATGTATTTTTCGGATTTATCCGGAAATTCCTGGGCTGGTTTTCCATAAACCGCCGGTACAACTCTTTTTCAATGGGACTTTTGAAATTTGATTCTCTTTTGTATTACGCCTCCTTCTCAGGCCTTTTCCTGTTTCTCACGGTAAGGCTCATTGAAAAACGGCGATGGAACTAGGAGGGCATGATGAAAATTAAAGGAATTAAAGAAATAAGAGAATCGTTCAAGACTCAACAGGTAAAATACGGCGGCTATGCGGCGCTCTTAACCCTGGCGGTAATCGCGGCCCTCATCATGGTAAACCTTATTGCCGGCCAATTTTCGCCCCAGATTGATCTGACCTATAGCAAAATTTACTCCCTTTCGGAGCAGACTTTGCAGGTGCTGGAAACGGTAAAGACCCCAGTCAGGTTTTACGGTCTCTGGCGGCCAGGCGAGGAAAACCAGAACCTAATCAGCGTGATAAACCTTTACCTGTCCAAAAACCGCAACATCAGCCTGCAGGTGATTGACGCCGACAGGAACCCCGGCTTTGTGGTCAAGTACGACAAGGAAAAACAGGGGATTTCACGCGGCAGCCTGATCGTGGAAGGAGAGAGGGGGTTTAAGATTATCGCTCCCCAGGATATGTACGATTACACCATGTCTCAGTCCGGAGGCAGTTCCGTTACCGGGGTTGCAATAGAGCGCAGGATCACGAATGCCCTGCTTTACGCAGGTACAGGGGTTACCCCGGTTGTATACGAAATAACCGGACATGGGGAAAACCCCCTTTCGATTTTTGGCATGCAGGATACGGTGGAACGCGAGAATTTTACTTTGAAGACTTTAAACCTTCTGGTTGCGGCAATTCCATCTGACGCGTCCGCGCTCATTCTGAATAATCCTCAAAGAGACCTGGCGGCTTCCGAGGCGGAGAAACTCCTTAATTATCTGGAGAAAGGAGGCCGCCTTTTGATAATGGCGAACTATGGCATCAGGGAACTCTCCGGCCTTAACGAAGTTTTGGCAAGCTACGGGCTCGAATTTATATACGGAATTGTCCATGAGACAGACCCATACTATATGGCTATGAATTCGAGTACCGAATGGCCGGATTTGTTGGATCATGAAATCACCAGGCCGCTTGCGGATAAGACCAAAACTCCCGTAGTTCTGGCAGAAGCAATGGCACTCTCATTATTGGATACCAAACGGAGGACTGTTGAAATTTCGCCTTTGATGACTTCGTCTCCCGGCGCTTTTCTCCGTACCAATATAAATGAAAGTTCCGTTACAAAAGTACCCTCGGATATTTCCGGCCCTATTATTCTTGGGGCGGCTGTCACGGATCCAAGCTGGATACAGAACAATGAACCGCAGGCGCGCATTGTCGCGATTGGATGCGGCTATTTACTGGACATCGCAACCTTGGGGTTTGACGCCAACCGGGACCTCTTTATGAACAGCCTTACCTGGCTCGAGGATCGGCCAGAAACCATTACGGTAAGATCCAAAAGCTTGTTCCTGTTGCCCCTCAGAATGAATCTGATACAGATCATCATTTTTGGAGCGCTTTTTATCTTTGTTATTCCCGTCGCCTTTTTTATAAGCGGTTTGGTGATCTGGCTGAAGCGGCGGCATTTGTGAGGTTTTGAATATGTCAAGAAAAACCAAAACTTTGATCATTGCCCTGGGAGTTCTGGTACTCCTGAGCGTTGCATATTACTGGTCAATAGCCTGGAACAGGAAGAAAGCCGATTCTGCATCGTCGTCCTATACACCTTCTACGAGTCTTGGAAACCTTAAAAGCTATGAGCTTGTTAAAATCGAAGTAATAAACAGTCTTGCGCTGGAAAAAAACAATGGGACTTGGGAACTTGTTTCCCTTGAGGGAGGAATTCCGCCGAAAGGTATTGAACTGGATCAGGTACAGATTCAATACCTGACATATTCTTTGGCAAGCGTCTGGGCCGATCAGGTTATGGATGAGACGCCTTCGGATCTGTCACAGTACGGGTTGGATAAGCCATACTACAGAACGCTCGTTACCGATTCAGCAGGACAGAAAGCGGAGTACATTTTGGGAGATATGACCCCTTCAAGAACATCTTATTACATTATGGAAGCAGGGGATCCAAAGATATATTCAGTCTCTTCATATACTGCGGAATACTTACATTTTACCCTGGACAGTATAAGGCAGCGATCCCTTTTCCCGCCTTTCGAATCTTCGGAGTTGATCCAGTTGCGGATGGAGTCTCCCCGATTTAAGCGAATAGAGATCAGCCTAAAACCGGAGACGCTTAAAACTGATTTTACCGGTCTCTTTTCTACACATCTCATTACTTCACCCTATACACATACACGTGGGGTAGACAGTGAAGCTCTTGACAAATTGCTTGCACCGTTTATTGATCTTTCGATTGCGGATTTTGTTGATGACTCGCCCTCATCTCTTAAGCCATACGGGCTGGATGATCCTGTCAGAATTTTTCTGCGGACTGAAGAGAAATCCCTTGATCTGTTGATAGGAAACGAGCTTAACGGCAAACACTACGCGAAACTTGCGAATGCTCCTGGTGTATTTACCCTGGACGGCATGGAAAGCGTAGTAAATGTCAAACCTTTTACCCTGGTTAATAAATTCGCCCTTCTTGTCTACATTGACTGGGTGGACCATCTTTCAATAAACGGGGGAGAGAAAAATCTCAGCGCGGATTTCCGGGGAACGGGAGATGACGCGCTTTATTACCTTAACGGGAGAAAAACAGAAACAAGTTCCTTCAAGACCTTCTACCAGGCTGTTATCGGCCTGCTTGTTGACGCCGAATACCCCGGCCCGGTCAGGCAAAGCGAAGATTCCGGTGAACTGACCATCGAATACCGGTTTAATAACCCGCCCGGTGAACGGGCAGTTATCACCCTTATACCCTATAACCGGGATTTTTATGTTTTAAAACAGGAGGGGACAACAGAATTTCTGATTTCCCGAACCCAGGTTCGCCGTATTTACGAAACTGCCGACGCGATGGTTTATGATGAAAATTAGCCCCTAAGAATTATCGGCTTTTTTCTCAAATATCTTTTTAAGGCTCTCCGAATAAGGCGGCGGGCAATCCCGAATTCGGTAACGATTGCGGTAATCAGATCGTGATCGGTTACATCAAAGGCGGGGTTGAACACTTTTACGCCAACAGGGGCCATGCGCTCCTTATACCACATCTCGGTAACTTCTTCTGCCTTTCGTTCTTCGATTACAATGTCCTTGCCTTCCTTAATCGACATATCAACAGTAGATGTGGGAGCACAGATATAAAATGGAATTCCGTAATGCTTTGCGAGTATTGCCACGCCTGAAGTGCCGATCTTGTTGGCCGCGTCCCCGTTAGACGCCACACGGTCGCAGCCTGTAAAGCAAGCCTTAACCCAGCCGTTCTTCATTACCATGCTTGCCATGTTGTCGCAGATCACCGTGGTATCCACTCCGGCGGATACCATTTCAAAAGCTGAAAGCCGCGCGCCCTGAAGGAGGGGCCGGGTCTCGTCGCAGAAGACCTTGAAATTCATTCCCCGCTCCCGGCCCAGATGAACAGCCGCCAGGGCTGTACCGTAACGCACAGTGGCGAGCTGCCCCGCGTTGCAATGCGTAAGTATGCCATCGCCGTTTTTAATAAGCTCCAGTCCGTGTTCGCCGATGGATTTACAGACCTGTATATCTTCATTTCTGATTTTTACGGCCTCGTCATGGAGAAGTTCCTTTATTTTTGCAGGGGCTTCTCCTTTGTGATCCAGCGCCACCTTTTCCATCCGGTCCAGCGCCCAGAAAAGGTTTACTGCAGTGGGACGGGAAGCGGCAAGGTAATCCTTGGCTTTTTTAAACCGGCTGTAAAAACCGTCATAAGATTCTTCGTTTATTTCCAGCGCCGCAAGGTATACCCCGATTGCCGCAGCAACACCAATAGCCGGCGCTCCCCGGACTTTTAAAAGGTATATGGCCTGGTAGATGTCTTCCTGCTTGGTTAGATAAAGGAGCTCAACTTTTCCGGGGAGTTTGGTCTGGTCGATAATCTTGAGGGCCTTTTTCTCATCGTCCAGATCTACGGTATCAATGGATAAAATATTCTCCGCCATCCTGGTCCGTCCTCTCTTATATTATATTAAGCCGGCAATTATAAAGTCTTGTCTGCCGCTGCAATGGCTTTAAGGAAAGAATCAACAAAATCTTTGCCTGTCTTGATTTTACTACGGTTCATAATAAGATCTTTGGCGCAAAGTATATTGATCCGCTCCGCCCGGATTCGCTTCTTTTTATCCGCAATGGTGGTAACATCTTTTACCTGGGCCATGCCAACAGTACGGCGGACAAGTTCAGTACCCGCCCCGGCGGCAGTATCGGCAATAATCGTATCCAAATAGTATTCGGCAAATCCTTCGGTTTTAGCCATAAGATCGGTAACCTTTTTCTTGTATTCTGTAATGAATTTGGATTTAAAAAGATCTATCACCTCTACGGCGGTTTTGAGCGTCCAGTCACAGAAAGAAGAATTCCCGGCAGCGTCTCCGTTGTCCCAGGCAAAGAACAGATTGGCAATTACATTGCCTATGTCATAACCCATTGGCCCGTAAAAGGCAAATTCAGGATCAAAGATTATGGTTGAATCAGGCTTAACAAAAATCGAACCTGTATGAAGATCCCCATGAAGCAGCGCCTGGGCATTATTCATAAAATCAAACTTAAGCTTGGCAATTTCAAGATGCAGGGCTTTGTCGTTGTACAATTCTTTTTTTACAAATTCCAGATTTTCCTGAGTTACAATATTCCGGTGCTTGGCGTCATTGTAAGGTTCGGTATAGATCAGGTCTTCTGTAATCTCGCAGAGTTCAGGATTTATAAAACTCTTTACAAGATTTTTCTTTTCCTTATGTTCCATAACTACATCGGTGGTATTAAGCAGGGTGTTCACCATGTAGGTACTGATATCTTCCGCAAATTTGGGAAATACCTGATGCTCCATAAGGGCATATCGCATCAACCGGTGATCAGAAAGATCTTCCATAAGGCAGGCACACATTACTGTATCGTATTTGAAAATCTTGGGAACCAGACCGGGAGCATACTTGTCCTGAATGATAAGAATCTCTGACTCAATGCGGTTTCTGTCGGTGGTGATCCTCATTTCGGCGGAAATACGAAGCTGTTCTCCGGCTTGTTTGACAATGATGGATTTGCCCGTTGCTTCTTCCACCGCCCTAAACACATAGTTTAGGTTGCCGTCGCCGATTTCCTTGACGGCAACGCGTGAACCATCCGGAAAATAGCCAGGCATTTGTTCCCTTACATAATCAGAGATATCCTCTTCCTTCATTAAAAAGTATTTAGAAAAGCGAGACATATCTTCCTCCTATTTTTTTCGTATCGAGTTAAGTGCAAGAGCTACCGCCAAAATAAGGCCTTTAAAAATGTTTACCGTATAATAAGGAACCGAGGCCATAATAAGGCCGTTCTCCAATACACCTATTAAAAAAGCCCCAGCCAAAGTACCGAACGCATTGGGCCGCCCTATGCCGGCTACCGAGATGCCAATATGGGCCGCCGCTACCGCTCCCATAAGATATGGAGATCCGGAGTTAATTTGAGCGTTGCCTACACGTGCGCCAACCAGGATACCTCCGATAGAAGCAAGGATTGCGCTAAATACGTAAGCAATCATCCTGTATTTCTGCACATTTATACCGGAAAGCCTGGCCGCTTCTATATTGGAACCAACGGCATACATATAACGCCCATGCTTGGTGTAAGTTAAAAAAAGAAAAGCCAAAAAAACCAGAACCAGCATAATAATGATAATCCACGGTTCCCGTCCCATAGTACGCAAAAACGCCGGAACTGTTCCTGTGGCTGTAGTTCCATCGGGCCGAACCATGCGTTCATTGATTGCTCCGCCGCCGGCATAAGTCATCGCAACACCTTCAAACATAAACATGGTTGCCAGGGTTGCCAGCATATCAAATATTTTCAGTTTAACAATCAAAAAACTGTTGATCCCGGCGATTATCATGGAAAATACAAGTGTCAAAAAAATTGCCAAAAGCGTGCCCGGTATGGATGTTCCCATGGAAAACCAGATAAAAAACGTCATACAAACGGTATTGGCCATGGTAGCCGCAGAACCTACCGAAAGGTCAATGCCGTTTACCGTCAAGGCAAAAGTCATTCCTATGGCAACAATGGTAACAATACATACTGCCCGGATAATGGTAATCATATTGGACAAGGTTCTGAAAAACGGCATGGATACCGAAAAAGCAATAAGCAGGATAACAATAGTGAGCAAAACCCCCCACCTGGCGATAAAGTCGATAACCATTCCTTTATGAGCCCTTGCAGCTTTTGCGCTCATCTCTATTTACCTCCGGTTGAATAATAGAGCAGTTCTTTTTCACTGGACTCTGATATTTTAACTTCTTTCACAATAGAACCGTCGTACATAACATAGGCCCTGTCGGCAATGGCCATAATCTCGGAAAATTCGCATGAAGCATAAATAATCCCCCGTCCCTGGGCAGCAAGATCTTCTATCATCCTGAAAATATCATGCTTGGCCCCTACATCCACCCCTTTGGTAGGCTCATCAAAAATATAAACATCTGCGTCTGCCACAAGCCATTTGCCCACCACCACCTTCTGCTGGTTGCCGCCGGAAAGGTTTGCAAGGATCTGATATGCCGAGGGGGTTCTTATTCCCAGATTATCTATCATTTTACCGGCGGTTTCAACCTGACGGCGCTTGACCACAAATTTAAACTTATTAAGAAATTTATGCAGAGCCGAAATAGTGATATTGTCATACAAAGGATCGATAACAATAACCCCTTCCTTGCGCCGTTCTTCCGGTACGAGGGCAAGACCGCGTTTTACCGCCTGAGAAGGGGAACGGGGAGTAATGTTCCTGCCCTTAAGTTTTACCGCTCCCGCAGAACTGCGGTAAGCGCCAAAGATAGTCTTGCATAGTTCGGTCTTCCCCGCTCCTACAAGACCGGCAATACCAATAATTTCTCCGCTTCTGAGGTTAAGGCTTACATCCCTAATCCGTTTTTCTTCTTCGGTAAGCCCGTCCAATTCGAGAATCGGCTCCCCAATGGGAACATTTTTTTTCTGGTACACTTCATCAAATGTACGGCCCAGCATATATTCCACTATCTTTTTAATGGTCAGATCGGGAGTTATTTCCATATCCTTAACCACCTGGGCATCCCTCATGATCGTGATATGTTCACAGATTGCAAAGAGTTCCGCCAACCGATGGGAAATAAAAACAATTCCTACATTTTCTTCTTTGGCCAAATACCGTACTACCTTGAACAGGTTCTCCGTTTCCGTATTGGATAAAGGAGCGGTGGGTTCATCAAGAACCAAAAATTTACAGCGCTCTCTGGCGGCGCTGGCCAAAAAAACCATTTGCTTTTCCGCCAGGCTTAAATCGGAAATTGGCCTGCGTACATCTATTTCAACGCCCAGCCGCTGAAGCGCCTCTCTTGCGGCTTTGTATATATAATTCCAATTGACAAACTGCTTTTTCCCCATCTTGTTGACCAGCACATTGGTCATAATATTTTCCGCCACCGAAAGGGTGGGAGTAAGGGCCACGTCCACTTCCTGATAGACTATTTCAATACCCAGCTCCTTGGCGGCTTTGGGGGAACGAATTTCAACTTCTTTTTCGTTAATAAAAACTTGACCCGTATAGTGGCTATTGACCCCGGAAAGAACCTTCATAAGGGTTGACTTGCCAGCGCCGTTGGCTCCTATTAGGGCATAAATCCTGCCACTTTCCATATTGAAGTTCACATTGGAAAGAGCCTTGACTCCGGGAAATTCTATTGAAATATCCCTCATGCTAAGGGTCGATTTTTCCTGCTGTTCCAACTCGTTGTACCTCGAAATAGACCAGGGGAGCGGAACACTCCCCTGAAAAACAACAAAAGGCCCATCCCTGAAGGATTGGAGGAATTCTTCCGGTCTGGGCCTTTACCATTCTTATCAGGTTCCTGTTTTATTTTTTCGCGGCAGCCTTGATCTCAGCCATCCAGCCAAAACTATCCCATACGCCTTTTTCCTGACCCCAACCGGGTACCACAGTAGCGATGTTGGTCATGTTTATCGAAGAATTCAGTTGGGTGGTTTTTACTCCCTGGGCATCCAGGTTGTAGGTATCCGGGGTGCGTTCGCCGGCAAACTTGGCTGCCAAAAGCCTCATGTCGGCAATACCGATAAGCTTGGGATCCACCGCGGCGGTAGAAACCCAGATATCGGGATACTGGAGCATCAGGTTGATGTCGTCATTGGATATGTCGATGGACATTAGCTTAATGTCCTTCCGTCCGGCGTCGTTCAAAGCCTGGAGGGTACCTTTGGCCAACTCATCATAGGAACCCCAAATGGCGTCTACAGTACCGGGGGTAAGGCGGGGAAGCAAAGCAGCAAACGAGTCTTGTGTACCGCCACGAGGATTGGAATAATCAACCGGGCCTACCAAAGCTACTTCTACTATTTTGCCCTCTCTTACAAATCTGTCATAAATGGTCTGGCGTCTATCAAGGGGAGGAACACCGGGGCCCATCCACGCGCGAACCACTTTAATAGGCTGTCTTGCCGCAGGGAAATTTTCCACAATGGAAGAAAGGGATAGTTCGGCAAGTTTGAAGTCTTCCTGGGCAGTACTGGTAACACCGGTAAGAATAGTCCCGTTCGGATCGCCGTTAAGGTAAGGAACGGAGTCAAAGGTTACTACCTTCATTCCTTTATCTACCGCCGGCTTCAGGGCATCGTAGGTATAGCCAGCTTCGCCATGGGAAAGGATGATACCGGCATAGTCTTTCTGGATAACCTGAGCCAGGGTTTCCTGACATTTTGCGTTATCCCCGTTGGTAACAAAAGTATCAACGATAAAGCCCATGGCCGTCCCCTCGGAAACACACCCGTCAAGGAACTGTTGGGTATGATCCCCGGCATTAAGGTTACGTACCACCGCTACTTTGATTGCCCCATTCGAAAATTTCATCTGGTTGGGGAAATACTTGGCGTACAGCTTGTCAAGTTCTGCATTGCCTGTACCGGAAGCTTTTTTGCCCCCGCAGCCGGCAAGAACTAAGACCAGAATCAACATGACGCCAAAAAATCTCATTGTTTTCTTCATTTTCTTCTCCTATCCTCCTGATTTTCTTTACCCTGTTTCTGTTTGGCATTGGTAAAACGACAGATTTATTATAAATTATCACTTTACCTTTTGTCAACAATAAAAAGCATATTTTACCATAAGTTTCCAAAAACTTCGAAAGAAATCACCGGTTACTGTTGAAATATGGTAAATTCCGGTGTATGCTGTTATATTGAAACTATGAAACGATTGCCTTATATCCGACGGCAGGCGATTCTTGATCACCTGAAAGAGGTTGACTTTATTGATATTAACTCGTTACAGAAGCAATTTGCTGTTTCCTACATGACCATTCACCGGGACATTGACGCTTTGGAAATGCAAGGAGATGTATCCAGGGTTTACGGGGGGGTCAAATTCCAAAACAACAAAGGAATACATGATCTTTCCATAGAGGAGCGGTTTAAGCACAATATAAAGAGCAAGACCGCAATTGCCAAAAAAGCGGTTAGTTTTGTTAAACCCGGCGATGTGATCGGTCTGGATGCCAGTACTACGGCTTTACAGATGTGTAATTACCTGCTTGATATGGAGATAACGGTAATTACCAACAGTATTCATGTGGCGTTACAGTTGTCCAATTCCCAGACCGTTAATACCTTGCTATACGGCGGCGTAGTACGAAAATCCGCTCTGGCTATGGTAGGGCCCATGATTTCCGAATTTGAAAAAAATTTTAATCTAACCATGTGCTTTATTTCCGCCACATCCCTTTGCGCCAAAGGCGGCCTTTCGGATATCACCCTTGAGGAAACTGAAGTAAAAAAAAGCCTTATCCGGCGCTCAAAAGAAGTGTTTGTCCTGGCAGATCACACCAAAGTTGATACTACGTCTATCTATACGGTCTGCAACATAGACTATATCAACTATATTATTGTAGACAGCCAATCCGCTTTCAAACCAGAACAGTTAAATACCCTGGCGGAAATAGAAAAAGCCGGGACAAAAATTATCTTTGCCGAAGAATAAAGGGTATAGACCCTTTATACACCTATTTTTTTCAGCACGTTCTGTACTATGGCTTCTATATCGGCGGAATTTACGCTCTGAACGGTTGAATCGGGGGCTTTTGCCTTTGGAATTTGACCGCCTACATCAACAAGATTGCTTGCCCTGGAAGCGCAACAGGGAGGAAGGCCGCCGGTTTGGATTCCAAGTTTTTCCCTAATTTTTACAAGTTCCCCAACCTGATCACAGCTTAGTACATTGGCTTTGCCAATGATAAATTCCGTGTACATAAAGATCATCGCATAGTGTTCCAGCGATTCCAGGCGGTACCATGCTTCCATAAGGCTGTCGCCCCAGGTCAAAGCGCCGTGGTTGGCCAGAAGCAGGGCGTTATAGTCCCTGCAATAGGGGGCCACCGAATCGGGGATTCCCTGTGAACCAGGCGTTTCGTAATGCGCCACCGGTACGACACCCAAATTTACCAGCGCTTCGGGGTATATTGCCTTGTCCAAACTTATCCCCGCAATGGCAAAAGAAGTAACAACCGGCGGATGGGCGTGGCAGATCCCCTGAACTTTGGGGTTTTCATTGTATATCCGCAGGTGCATCTTTATTTCCGAAGAAGGCGCCAATTTGCCCTGCTGAATCACTTTTCCGTCCAGGCTCATTTTGACCATTTCTTCCTCTTTCATATAGCCTTTGGAAATCCCTGTCGGAGTGGCCCAGATTGTATTCGGCCCTGTTTTGCAAGTAATGTTTCCGTCATTGGCGGCAACATACTGCCTATTGTACATCCGCCTTCCTACCTCAAGTATCAACTCTCTGGCTTGGTTATCGTTAAGATATTCCATTTCGGTTTCCTCATTATTGTTAAAGTATCACTCTTTTCATTGTTCTTGACAATATGGTAATCTAATGGTAAACTTTGGTAAAGTATGAACGAAAATTTACAGAAACAGCTCATTCAGAATTCAGTCCTCACCGAATTTGCCGGGCGTGGTATATACTTTTTTCCCG
>Ga0268262_10001685_pt1 | contig 26914 bp, 25 predicted proteins | sample TergutNc150P3_FD_190354 | JGI IMG/M metagenome (GOLD analysis project Ga0268262, IMG submission 190354) | Nasutitermes corniger P3 segment gut microbial community from laboratory colony in Florida, USA - Nc150 P3 (SPAdes) (version 2) | ecosystem: Host-associated > Arthropoda: Insects >... | reverse complement strand
GTGCAATTCCAGCTAATATTGCCATTTCCGCCAATAAACAAGACTTTCATACGTCAAAAAGATACAAATAACTATATTACCCCCATGACTAGACCGAATTTGCTTCCTGAGTGGAAAGCTCTGGAAGCGCAAGCTCGCTGCGCACAAAAAACACACATGTGCGATTTATTTAAAGCAGACCAAAGCCGAGGAACAAAATACTGTTTAGAGGCTGCGGGTATTTATCTGGATTATTCCAAAAACCGCGTTAATTCAGATACCCTTGACCTGCTGGTTAATCTGCTCCAAAACTGCGGCTTTGAAAAAATGAGAGAAAAGTTTTTCTCCGGTGAAAAAATAAACCTCACGGAAAAACGAGCCGTTTTGCACACAGCCCTTCGCTACCAAGGTACAGAGCCTATACTGGTAGATGGCAAAGATGTTATGCCAAAAGTGAGAGCTGTGCTAGCCCATATTAAGGAATTCACCGCTCAGGTTCGTAGCGGCCAGTGGAAAGGGCATAGCGGTCGCTCCATAAAAACTATAGTGAATATAGGCATAGGAGGCTCGGACTTAGGTCCTGTGATGGTTTGCGAGGCTCTCAAACACTATGCAGACGAAAATTCTCCAAAGGTTTATTTTGTTTCCAATGTGGATGGCACTCACATAGCAGAAACATTAAAAGAGGTTGATTTGGAAGAAACCCTTTGGGTGGTGGCTTCCAAAACTTTTACAACTCAAGAAACAATGACCAATGCAAACACCGCCAAAGCCGCCGTACTTGCCAAGTTTGATGGCGATGTTACCGCTATAGCCAAGCATTTTATAGCTCTATCCACCAATGCGGCAGAGGTCTCTAAGTTCGGAATAGATACAGCCAATATGTTTGAATTCTGGGATTGGGTTGGCGGTCGCTATAGTCTGTGGTCTGCCATAGGGTTGTCCATAGCGTTGCGCATAGGTTTTGAAAACTATATGTTTTTGCACGCCGGTGCCTACGACATGGATCAGCATTTTAAGTCTGCCCCTATTGAGCAGAACATCCCTGTTATCTTGGGCTTGCTCGGTGTTTGGTATAACAATTTTATGGGTGCAGATTCCTACACAATTTTGCCTTACGACCAATATATGCACCGTTTTGCGGCATATTTTCAGCAAGCCGATATGGAATCCAACGGAAAAACAATAGACCGTGAGGGTCACAGGGTGGACTACCAAACCGGACCAATTTTATGGGGCGAACCGGGCACAAATGGGCAACACGCTTTTTATCAGCTAATCCATCAAGGCACAAAACTAATACCATGCGATTTTATTGCCCCAGTCAATACACTTAACAAAGTAGGCGACCATCACCGCAAGTTGCTCTCCAACTTTTTTGCTCAAACCGAAGCCTTGTTAAATGGCAAAACTCTGGAAGAAGCCCAAAATGAGCTAATCCAGTCGGGCAAATCAGACGAAGAAGTGGAATTTTTGGCTCCGCACAAGGTTTTTGAGGGAAATAGACCTTCAAATTCCATTATGGTGAAAAAAATAGACCCAAGAACTTTGGGGGCTTTAATAGCCATGTACGAACATAAAATCTTTGTTCAGGGCATTATTTGGAATGTGAACAGCTATGACCAATGGGGGGTGGAGCTAGGCAAGCATCTTGCCAGCAAAATTCTACCCGAACTAGAAGAGGGTGAAAATTCCCCAGATATTGAGCTTAACCACGATTCCAGTACCAATGCTCTAATAAGGTGGTATTTGAAAAACAAGGAATAGGGTGAGGGGGGTATTATGAGCAAAATTCTTTTTTCTATGCTTTTTTTGATTTCTTTCTGTTTTGCACAGCAAAAAAGCATTGTTTTGGACGGTGGCATAGAAATTACGTCCATAGACGACCAGCCAAGGGAAATGGATGCATCTCTTTTTAGCGGCAAATTGACCGAAGCTCAAAAACTCGCTTATATGCCCGGCGGCAAAACTCCGGCATCGGTGAACGTGTTTTTGGTGAAAATCGGCGGAAAAACCTATTTAATAGATGCTGGCTTTGGAAATGCTGTTAAAGACAAGCGCATAGACCCCAAAAAAATAGATGTAATTTTCATAACCCACGAGCACGGAGACCACATTTCTGGCCTTTTAAAAGAAGATGTCACCGCAAACTTTACTGCCCCAGTGTTCATTTCCAAGCCGGAAAGCGAATATTGGCTAAAAAAAGAAACCCCAAACTCCGATTTGCAAAAAAAATTGGCAAATGTTTACGCTTCTCGCTACAAAACCTTTAACTTTGGCGATACTTTGGCTCCCGGCATTGTTGCCATAAGCGCAATAGGCCACACACCCGGACACACAGCCTTTTTAATAGGCACAGGCAAGCAAAAACTTCTAATAGCAGGCGACTTCCTCCACGCCGCCGCTTTGCAATTCCCCGAACCAACCGAATCCGCAAGTTTTGACATGGATAAAGAACAAGCCGTTAAAACCAGAATATCTCTGATGGAGCAAGCCGAGAAAAACGGCTGGTTCATAGCTGGCATTCACGTTCCAAATCCGGGATGGGGAAAAGTTAAGAGCAACGGGAAGGGTGGGTTTATTTTAAATAACCCGTAGTTCGCACATAATTCTCCGGTACATTTAAATTCCAAACGCCGCTTTTCCACTCGGCTTTTTTGTCTATGTTTTTTATTTCCAGTTTCAAAGAGTCTTTTCCAAAAAAAGCCAAAGCGGAATTATCGTTGTATTCCAATGTCAAGTTTGAGGGTTTTGAATTATCGCAGTTCAGAGAATTTACTTTTTGGCCAAAAAATAAAAGCGAAAATTTGTGAATATTCACACCTCCATAAACTGGAATAAAAACACAATCTCCATTTCCTTCCATATAACGCTCGTTTTGCGAAAAAACAATTTTCCAACCATCTCGCTTCCAAAGAATGCTCGCTGCACTAAGTCCCAAAGTACCGCTCAATTCAAGACGATATTTCTCGCTTGGAATGGCAAACAAAACCGCAGATAATTTTTCATTCACATTTCCCTGCGAAACAGCGATAACCGCCTTTACTTTTGCGCTATCTGGGAGGGCAGCTTGCTTATCACCAAAATAAGTTTGAGGTCGTGGACTTCTGGAGCAGGAGAATGTCTGAACCAGAATAAACAGAATTATCAAAATTTTCAGAATTTTTAAAGCGTACATTTTTGGTTATTCCTTTATTTTTGCCATATAGGCTTTTGCTCTTTCGTCTAGTTTTAAGGCTTCGCAAACTTTGGCTAGGTGTAGCCAGAGTTCGTTGGCTTTCATTCCTGAGGCTTCTAACTTTTCAAGTATTTTCAGGGCTTCTTCGTATTTACCTATTTTATATAGCCCCCAAGCTTTTGAATCTAAATATGAAGATTCTTCTGGCATAAAATGGAGTGCCTTTTCCACAAGGGACAAACCTCTGTTCGCATCTTTATCGTGGTCAATAAGCATATAGCCCAAATTATTCAAAGCAATATGGTTTTCTGGCTCAGTTGTCAAAAGTTGTTCAAGCCACACAATAGCAACGGTTATGCTATCCATCAGTTCATAATTATTCGCTATTCTAATCGCTATTTTAGAAGTGAATTCCTTTGAGGGATGCATATAAAATATGGTTAATAAAACTTCATTTGACTCGTGGTATTTCTTTAAATTAGATAGAATTTCTGCCTGAAGAAAACCGTATTCGGCATATTGTATTCCGTTTGCTTTGAATGCCTCACCTAGCAATACGGCAGTTGCGGAATCAGAGGCACTTGTTTTGTCGTAGAGAAAAAGTTGCTTTTCTAAAAGACGCGGTGGATAATCCAATTCTGGAAGGAGAATATCATAAATCCTTTTTAGTTCAGGATAATTTTGCATAAGTTCTAGCAACTGAGCATACTCATAAAGAATGCCCAAATTCCCGCTTATCTTTTCTGCTGCTTTTTTATAGTAACTCGCAGCACTGTCTAAAGTTCCATTTTCTCTGTAAAGCCTAGCTAGAAAAAGAAAATTGTCTCCTGTGGCTTTGGGGCTTTGCACGGCTAACTTAAGCAAGGGAAAGGCTTCGTTAGATTTGTTTTGCTTTAATAAGATTTTAATGAGTTCTTCCAGCAAAAAATGGCTCGTTGGCTCATTGGCAAGCGCTCTTTTATAAAAAAGCTCCGCAAAAATAATTTTGCCTTCTTCCATCATATCCAAAGCGCGCAAATAAGATTCGTGAGCCACAATTGCGCTTGGGGTATCTGCCTTTAGCATTGTGTCTATTTTTGCAAGCTCTGCTGCCATATTGATTTTTGGTTCTTCATTTGCAATATTATCAATCTGAGCAACAGGCTTTGGACTGCTAGAACAAGAGATTATAATTGCAAAAAAACCGAGCCATAATTTATTATTTTTCATTTTCACTCCGCTACTGTTAAATCTATTGATGTACCTGCTTCTAAATATTCACCGGGTTTTGGGTTTAGTTCCAAAACCGTATTGGGCAATTTGTCTTCTAACTGAATGGTTATTATGCCTCCAACTTTGAATCCCAATGAATCTATAATTTCTTGTGCTCTAGAAAGCGACATTTGCCGCAAATTAGGCAGCAAAATTTTCCCAGAGCTATTGCCCGAAGATATTACGATATTTACTTTGGAACCTATGCGCACACGCTTGCCTGCTTCTGGCTCTGTGCGAATAACCACCCCTCTTGGAATTTCGGAATGTGCCCCTTCTATTTTTGAACCCTGCAAAAGCTCTAGCCTTTGCAATGAAATTTCTGCCTGCCTTTGGCTTGTTCCACGCAAATCTGGTATGCTCACCTCTTGCCTGCCTTTTGAAAGAGTTAAAAGGATGGTTCTGTTTCTCTTCACAGTCCTGCCAGCAGCAGGCATTTGAAGCAACACATGATTAGCTTCAATTTCTCCGCTATACCTTCCATCCTTTGCCCACTTGACATTTAAACCCGCACCCCGCAAAGCAGTTTCGGCTGAGTCTGCTGGCAAATCCACCACATTTGGCACAGGCATTGTTTTTGCAGATTGCCCAGACATAAGAGGCATAATAACCCAATTTGTCAAAATTGCAAGAAAAAGCATAGCAAACATCCAGAAAGCAATGGCAAAAAGTATTGGACTTCGATTTAAATATACAAGAAAACGTTTCATGTTATGTGGTTTAAAGTAGAAAAATTTTCTACATTATTATTAAGTTCATTTAAATTAAGGATTTATTTGCAATATGGCAGACATGACACAAGAGCAAATCAATAAGATGCTGGAATACATCGCTCAGGGAATGAGTCCAGACGAGGCGGCAAAAAAGGCTGAAGAAGAAGGTAAATAATAAACAAAAACGCCTTTCTTGAAAATTTTTCTATATTCTAGCTATGAGTAATAAACTTCTTGGTCCATTTTTAGACGACAAAGCCGTTTTGGCTACGGTGCATCAATATACTACGGCTGTTGTGTCTTTGGCTGGGCTTGATTGCAACTGGACAGACGATGGCGGTGAGGGCGGCGATAAGGATTATTTTAACCTTTGGGCTGCGGTTAGCTTTTACGAAAAAACAGACAGAGTTTTTCTGCAAGGCGGCAGATTCAGCAACTGGAACGTTGAATATGAGCTTAAGCTGGTAAGCACAGAAAAAAACATAGGTTTATATCGCCTATCTTTGAATAGCGCTAGCGAATTTCCCAATGAATTTGTGATTCGCTTAGAAAGAGAAACTGGCGAGTGCATTTACGATAACAACAATTTCCGCAATTATTATATAGAACGAGGCAAAGGGCATTTTGTAACAGCAATTTCTTACGAGGGCAATGTATTTTCCTTTGAATCCATAGTCCCCATAAAGGTTCTAAACTATTAGCCATATATATGTTTGATGCTTTAACGGAGTCACTGGAATCAACGCTAAAAAGCCTGCGTGGGCAGGGTAGGCTAACCGAAGAAAATGTCTCAGCCTCACTGAGAGAAGTGCGTCGGGCATTCCTTGCTGCCGATGTTAATTTCAATGTTACAAGGGATTTTGTTCAAGCCGTAAAAGAAAAGGCTCTTGGGCAAAATGTTTTGACCGCCGTTAGCCCCGGCCAAATGATTGTGAAAATAATTCACGATGAACTTGTGGAAATTATGGGCGGCAAAGCCAAAGAGGTTTCGCTTTCGGGAAAGCCACCTGTGGGCATAATGATGGCTGGATTGCAAGGTTCTGGAAAAACAACCTTCGCTGGCAAGCTCGCTCTTTATTTTCGCTCAAAAAAGAAAAGAAAGCCTTTGCTAGTGGCTGCCGATGTGTACAGGCCTGCAGCTATTAAACAACTCCAAGTACTTGGAAAGTCCATTGGCGTTCCAGTTTACGAAGAGGGTCAGGGAAATCCCGTTGAGATAATAAAAAACGGCTGCAAATATGCCGAGCAAAACGGCTTTGACCTCGTTATTTACGATACCGCAGGCCGTTTGCAAATAGACGAAACATTGATGCAAGAATTGGAACAAGCTCGAAATGCTGTTCGCCCCGAAGAAATATTTTTTGTTGCAGATGCTATGATTGGCCAAGAAGCGGTGAATGTTGCCGAGGAATTTTTTAAGCGGCTGAATTTCACCGGTGTGTGCCTTTCCAAAATGGATGGCGATACCCGTGGGGGTGCGGCTCTTTCCATTCGCAAAATAACAGGGGTTCCAGTTTGCTTTGTTGGTGTTGGAGAAAAAGTTTCAGATATAGATATCTTTCACCCCGACAGAATGGCAGGGCGCATTTTGGGCATGGGAGATGTGGTTTCGTTGGTGGAAAAAGCCCAAGCCGCCATAGACGAAAAAGAAGCAAATGATTTCCGCAAAAAAATACTCAACAACTCTTTTGACCTAAACGATTTTTTAAACCAACTCCGAACCATAAAAAAAATAGGCAAATTCAAAGACATAATATCGCTTATCCCAGGGCTAAACAAATTACCCCTAGACCAAGTAAACGAAAAGGAATTGGTTTATGTGGAAGCGGTTTTAAGCTCAATGACTGCAAAAGAGCGAAAGCAACCCTCCATAATAAACGGAAGCCGCAGAATTCGCATAGCAAAAGGCTCAGGCACAACCGTCCAAAAAGTGAATCAGGTTTTAAAACACTACGACGATATGAAAGCCATGTTCAAAAATATGGGAAATATGTCTAAACGAATGGGCATGAACCCCACCGGCTCCAATTATACCCCTCCTAAAGATAAAAAGAAAAAGAAAAAACATCGGTAAGAATTTCTATATTCCTTTTAATAGAAATTTGTCAAGAGGCGTTCATGAATCAAAGTACAATGCAGTTAATAACCGCCAAAATAGAGAGAGCTTCGGAGCAGATTCGTATTTTAAAGTCCGAAAAGTCCGAGTTAGAGGCTTTGGTTGCCAATTTGCACGAATGTATAGATGAAAAAGACAAAACAATAGAACTCTTGAAAGAAACAGAAGGGCAGTTGCACGCCGAAATTCGCTCCCTGCAAGAAGCCTTAAACGAAAGGGACTCAAAGCTGCAAGTAGCAGAAGAAGGCCTTTTGCAAAGCATAGAAGCCTTGAACAAAACGCTTGGCATAGAAGCAGAAAATAGCCCTCCGGGGCTATTTGATATGAGGGAGGGCAATGCTTGAGCGGCAAAATTCACAAACAGGTGAAAATTGCTAATACGCACGTGCATATTAGCACTCCTCTTTCCGAAGATGTTTTGCAGTCTGTCCTTGCATACGTGGGAGAAAAATATGACCGCCACGAAAAAGCAATAGGCTATAAATCAGATGAAGATAAAAGAGTAGATGCCTTGGTGATAACCCTGCTGGATGTTGCCGCAGAGTTGATTTCTGCCAAGCAAGAAATTAGAAGACTAAGGCAATCCGACACAGAAGCTCTTGCTGCTGTGGATACTTTATTAAATAAGTGCCTAGACGATTCTACAGATGAAGTTTAAAAATGAAATTCAAGTTTTCTTTGGCATCTGTTTTAAACCATCGCGAAGTTTTGGAGAGAAACGCAGAAATAGCCTTGGGCAAGGAAATTCAAAAACTGGTGAAATTGCAAAATGAGCGGCAAAATTTACTCGATGAATACAGAGACTTGGTAGCTGCAAGAGGTGGCATAAATACAAACAACGCCGAGAATTTTATGGGTTTTATAAACTATGCCCAAAAACTCAAAGACTTAACTGCCGAAAAAAACACGGAAATAAAAAAACAAGAAGCCCAAGTGGAAAAAGCCCGTGCCGAACTCATAAAAAAAACTCAAGAGAAAAAAGCCCTAGAAGTTTTGCAAGACTCTCAAAAAGCCGCATTCAAGTTAGCAGAAAAAAGAGTGGAAGCAAAACAAACAGACGAAGCCGCTACTCAAAAATTTTTAAGAGAGAGGTTGTATCAATAGAGGCACGGTCATATTGATGCCGTTTTGTTCAAATATATCCCTTATGTTTTTGTTTAACTCCGAGAAAATACCCGGCTGTTTTTCTGGTTCATTTGTATAAATATTGAGTTCCATTTCGCAAGCATAGTTCCCCAAGTTTTTCACCAAAACAAAGGGAGCAGGATTATCCAAAACATATTCCGATTTACGGGCAGCCTCTATTATAAGCTCTGCGGCTCTGCGCCAAGGAACATCGTAGCAAACTGTAACAGTCATATAAAGTATAATACCATTTTTTTCATCGCCAGATGTACTGTAATTCACCACATTAGAAGATAAAAGCGTTCCATTTGGAACAGTTACCACCTCTTTTTTAGATGTTTTTATGCGAACCGCAAAAGGAGTTTTTTCCACCACATCTCCAAGCACCTCGCCAACTTTAACTCTATCTCCCAATTTGAAAGAACGCATATATGTTAAAACAAGCCCAGCCACAACATTTGATATAACCGTGGTTGAGCCGAGCGAGAACAAAACTCCCAAAAATACAGAAACTCCCCTGAACACCGCCGTTTCGGAATCTGGCAAAAGCGGGAATATGAGAATAACCATAAAGGCATAAGACAAAAATCTCAAAAGATTAAAAGTTGCATGTGCCCAATCGGGATAAAAACCCGGCAGAACCAGCCTTTCCGTGGCTATTTCCTTTGAAACGAATCTCATTATTTTCACAAAGTAATGTGTAACAGCTATAATCACTATTATTTGTAGCAACTTTGGAATATAAGCCACAAAACCACGCACAATAGACAAAAACGGGTCTATCAATCCATATAGCAAAGCCCAAGCCCAACCTCTTGTGATAGGGAAAATAAATGCCAAAAGAGTAAGTGAAATATAAAATGAAATTACATAACTTGCATACATTATGCAACGCGAAGCAAAAAATCCCATGTGCAACAAACGCGCCGAGTTGAGCAATGTGTAGTTGAGAACTTTAATGTCTTTAAGATAGTGTTGGCTTCTATTTGTTATAAACGGATTTATAACTTTTTTAAAAAGTTTTTTAACCAGCGTATAAAATACAATCTGTCCAGCCACAACAGCAAGCGTTAATCCCGCCCTGCTAGCAATGTAAAGCCAGTCAATTTCTTTTAGATAATCTGAAACTTCCGTGAACATGGAGGTAATTTAGAAATTTTTAATTTTCTATTTTCCAGCAATATGCGCTTAACCCCTCTTTTCGTTTTGCTATTTCTTTCCCTTGCCGCTTATGGGCAACAAACTTCGGTTGCGGTGTTGCCTTCTGATGGTAACGTACTTAGCCCAGAAGAACTTGAAGCACTTACAGACGAAATGCGCGAAACGGCATTAAAAGTTTTGCCTACAAATGATTTTGTTTTGGTGAAGCAGGATGTTGTTGTTAAGCGATTAGGTGGTGCCGAAAATTACATCAAAGAGTGTAGTGAAAGTACCTGCATTGTTAATTTGGGTAAGAAAGCAATGGTTGATTATGTTGCGCAAGCCAGCGTAATTAAACTCGGTGACATAATTAGGCTTAAAGTTGAGTTATATGATGTACGTACCGAAGGGCTTGTTGGTATGCTCAATGATGATGCGGAAAACTTTAGAGATTTGCTTGCCATTGTGAAAGACAAAGCACCAGAAGTGTTTGGTAAAATACAAAGCATTGTTCCCGTGCCAGAACCAACTCCAGCATTAGTGCCAGAGCCGACACCTGTGCCAGAAGATGCCGTGCCTAAGTTTGAGCCTGCCAAGCCCAAACATACTAAGGTAGCCGTTGCGCTGGATATTGCAGGTGTTGTGCTTATCTCTGCTGGACTGATGGCAAACACCAATATGCAGAATGCACTTGATAGATATGGCAAGCGCGGGCAACCACAGTCACATTACAACGATACTTGGCAAGATGTGAAAAGTAACCGTAGTGCGAGGAATATTCGTTATGTTGCTGGCGGAGTTGCTTTGATTTCGGGAATAGGGGTACATATATGGTTTTGAGATTTTTTTTATTAAGCATTTTTCTTTTTTTGTCTTGTACGGAAGGTCAGCGCGATAATCCTGATGATAGGGAAAGCAAGAATTATGTTGGCGTTTCATCAAGTTCTGTCGTAGTGTCGCGGAGCAGTTCTAGCTTAGCAACATACACGCTGGCTTGTGCTGCCGTGCCTTCAACAGGCATTGTAAGCACAACAGTAATCCCGCCGGTAGTGACCTGCAATGGCATAGTAGTTGGCTACGGTCTTGATTGGACAAGCGCACCGAATTGGAATAATCCTGCGATAGGCACATACAGCAATATATCAGTAATGGCAAACTACGGAGAATGCAACGGCAAAACTGCTAGTTGTAGCGGTACATTAACGGTAAGCCCGGCACCTTCTGCCGATGAGCTTACTTGCATGGGTATGCCAATGACTGGGGTCACAAGCACGGCTATAACGCAACCAACGGTCAGATGCGGTATCAACGAGATTACAACTAGTATTACTTGGGCAAATGCACCTGCTTGGTTTAATCCTTCTGCTTCCACATATAATGTATCGGCTACAGCAAGTTGCGGCGGAAGCATTAAAACAGCAAGCTGCGGAACATTAACTGTAGCCTCCGTATTGGCTTGCGGTTTGGTGCCTCCATCAGGCACAACAGGTACGGCAATAACCGCACCGGCTGTGACTTGCAATGGCACAACCATTAGCAACAACGATCTTGATTGGATAGGCGCACCGAATTGGAGCAATCCTATGGCAGGCACATACAGCGGCATATCCGTATCTGCAAGCTACGGAGAATGTGGAGGCATAACTGCTACCTGTAGCGGCAAATTAACTGTAGGTTCAGTGCTAGCTTGTGCTGCCGTACCTTCAACAGGTATTGCAGGCGCAACAATAATTCCTCCGACAGTGACTTGCAACGGCACAACTGTTCCAAGCGGTGTTCTTAATTGGACAGGCGCGCCGAATTGGAATAATCCTGTGGCAGGTACACACAATAATATATCTGTATCTGCAAGCTCTGGAGAATGCAACGGCAAAACTGCCACCTGCGGCGGTTCATTAACGATAGGAGCGGCACCTTCCGCCGATGAGCTTACTTGTACTGGGATGCCAGTGACGGGGGTAACAGGCGTGGCTGTAACGCAACCAACGGTTAGATGTGGAATCAACACGGTTAACAGTGGCATTAGCTGGACAAACGCACCTAATTGGACTAATCCTAACGCTTCCACATATAATGTATCGGCTACGGCAAATTGTGGGGGGAAGCAGCAAACCGCAAGCTGCGGCACATTGACAATAGCTCCCACTTATACTGTAATCTATAATGCTGGCACAGGTGTCACAGGAGTTACAGTACCTGCCAATCAAACAAAAACACAAGATATCGCATTAACGCTGAGTGCTGCCGTACCCACAAGGACAGGCTATGTCTTTGCTGGCTGGAACACTTCTGCTAATGGCAGCGGGATGTCTTATACTTCTGGGGCAAGCTATACAGACAATGCTGGTGTTACGCTTTACGCTCAATGGACGGCGAATACATACACTGTAACCTATAACGCCAACGATGGCACTGGTGCGCCTGCCAGTCAAACAAAAACCCACGATGTTGCATTAACGCTGAGTACTTCCGTACCCATAAGGGCAGGCTATACCTTTGCTGGTTGGAACACTTCGTCTAATGGCTATGGAACGTATTATGCTTCTGGTGCAAGCTATACAGCCAATGCTGGCGTTACGCTTTACGCTCAATGGACGGCGAATACATATACAGTGACATATAACGCCAACAATGGCACTGGTGCGCCTGCTGGTCAAACAAAAACCCACGATGTTGCGTTAACGCTGAGTGGTTCCGTACCCACAAGGACAGGCTATGACTTTGCTGGTTGGAACACTTCGAATAACGGCTCTGGAACGTTTTATGCTTCTGGAGCAAGCTATACAGCCAATGCTGGCGTTACGCTTTATGCTCAATGGACGGCGAAAACATATACTGTAACCTATAATGCCAACAATGGTACTGGTGAGCCAGCCAGTCAAACAAAAAGCCAAGATGTTGCATTAACGCTGAGTAGTTCTGTTCCCACAAGAACGGGTTATACCTTTGCTGGCTGGAACACATCGGCTAATGGCAGCGGAACGTCTTATACATCTGGAGCAAGCTACACTGCCAATGCAGATATTACGCTTTACGCTCAATGGACGGCGAATACATATACTGTAACATATAACGCCAACGATGGCACTGGTGCGCCTGCCAGTCAAACAAAAACCCACGATGTTGCATTAACGCTGAGTACTTCCGTTCCCACAAGGGCAGGCTATGACTTTGCAGGCTGGAACACATCGTCTAACGGCAATGGAACGTCTTATGCTTCTGGAGCAAGCTACACAACCAATGCTAATGTTACGCTTTATGCTAAATGGACAGTGACATATACGCTCACTTGTGCTAGCGTACCCACCTCAGGCACAGCAGGTACAGCAATAACCGCACCGACTGTGACTTGCACCGGTAGCAATAGCACATCATCAACGGTTAGCAGCGGTCTTACTTGGACAAATGCACCAACATGGGCTACTCCTGTGGCAGGTTCATACAGTAGCGTATCTGTAGCGGCAAGCTCTGGAAATTGCAGCGGAAAAACTGCCTCTTGTGGTGGTACATTAACAGTTCAATCCAACGTTGTTTATGGCACTCCTGTAACTTACGAGGGCGAGACTTACAATACAGTTGTGATTGGTACTCAAACATGGATGGCGAGGAATTTAAATTATAACGTTTCAGGCAGCAAGTGCGGCAACGGCAGCAGTCTAAGCGATGCAAATACTGCGACTTGCGATACATACGGTAGGTTGTATAATTGGGCAACAGCAATGGCATTACCCTCTAGCTGCAATAGCAGTCTGTGTGCTTCTCAGGTAGGTGCAAAGCATCAAGGTATTTGCCCCAGTGGTTGGCATATCCCCAGTGATGCCGAGTGGACAACGCTTACAGATTTTGTTGGCTCGTCGTCAGGAACCAAATTAAAGGCAAACTCTCCTTTGTGGAATAGCAACGGCAAAGGCACGGACGATTTTGGCTTTGCGGCTCTGCCGGGCGGCTTCGGCTATTCAGTTGGCAATTTCAGCAATGTCGGCAACTACGGCTACTGGTGGAGTGCCTCCGAGTACAGTGCTAACGGCGCCTACAACCGGTACATGTACTACTACGGCGAGGATGGGTACATGCACTACTACGGCGAGGATGTTTACAGGGACAACGACGTTAAGTCTTACTTGCGAAGTGTTCGTTGTCTTCAAGACTAGGGCGAAGCCCACCGCTAGCCGCAAGGCAGGCGGTGTTGATGAAAAGAACTTGCACCATAGTGGTGCGGAACAAGCCAAGCCAAATATTCCCTGGTTTGGGTGGGTAAACAAAGGTGGGAACGGAGAATTGTTTATGGAAACGTCTGATTCAAAATTTGTAAAAAGACTTACAAAACGTCTGATAGGGGTTATTGTTTTATTAACTATTTTTACTTGTGGTTTTGCTACGATTGTACTACACTTTAGTAAGGATGGGTTTGACACGAATGTGTTTGTATTGATTTGTTGCCTTGCGGGTTTACCATTAATAGGTTTTATTGTATTTCTTTTGATGGCAAAAGAAAAAACTATAGCTTTCAATTTAAAAGAAGCTGAAGAGAAAATTCAGAAACTATCAGAAGTTATAGATTCCAATGCAACAAAAATTAAAAAGGAAATTCAAAAACTGTCAGGAGCTACAGAATCTATTTCAACAAAAGCGGAGAATGAAATTAAGAAACTATCAGAAGATATAAAATCTATTTCAACAAAAGCGGAGAATGAAATTAAGAAACTATCAGAAGATATAGAATTCATTTCAACAAAAGCGGAGAAGAAAATTCAGAAACTATCAGGAACTATAGAATCCATTTCAGAAAAAGTTGATGAGAAAATTCAGAAACTATTAAAAGATACAGATTCCGCCACAGAAAATGCTATGAAAGAAATTCAAGAACAACTTTCAAAAACAGATTCAGGGCAGAAATAATCTTATGGAGATTTGCTTATGAAAACCCCAGATATCCTCAATTCAAAAATAAAAAAAATTCGAATAGAACTTCCACACTATAACTTCAGCCATTCATCATCTGGCGACTCATCGCATCATTTTATCGGGAGAACACGGACAATAGAAAAGTTAAAAAAAGTAATAGAAGATTCTCCAGACGAACCAGGCGTTTATTTGATTGCAGGAAACAGAGGCATAGGAAAAACAAGTTTAATCAGTGAGATAATGAAAAAAACCTCTTTTATGCCTAAATCCAAATTTGCCGAAAATTTGAGATACTTGATTCTCCTTTTTTTAGCTGTTGCCGGAACTCAATTTTGTCTGCAAATGTTCGGTGTTTATGAAAAACCTCCTATCATATTGGAGATTGTTTCGTTTTTGATTTTCATTTCATCTTTCTCACGATTGTGTTTTTCTAATGGTTATAGGCACAAATTCCCTAAAAAAACAAGTTATATAAAATGTATTAAAAATGCTATTATCTCTGCCTTTGAAGAATTGAGTTATTTAAATCCATACAATTCATGCAAATCAACGCAAATCGTATTAAAAACAATCTTAGTAGTTAGCTTTACGCAAATCTTTTTTACAAAAATCTCTCCTATAAAAGTATTCTTTGGTTATTTGGCTATTATTTTCCTTCGTATGTGTATAGATAAGTATCGTAAATATATAAAAGAGAAAAATAAAATAAGCTATGTTATTTCTCAAATATTCCATGATCTAATTTTAAATCCAATAAATGACTACATAAAAAACCACAACCGCTTATATCTACGCATAAACTTCGGGCATAAATTAAAAGACGAAAAAGATATTTTACGATTGGTAGCACGTACTTTGAGTACCGAATATAAAAAATATCATAATTTATTTAGACGTTGGTTCTTTTGGCGAACTATGGCATTCAGTTTTCTTTTCTTTTTGACGTATTTATTTAGTACCTTTATAGAACAACAGGAATACTATCAATCAATAATGAGTGAGGAACGTTCAGGAGTTGGTTTTCCCATTTTGGACAGTAAAATAAAAACTACGGTAGAGACTAAAGCAGACACTATAGAAGACACTACAGTAAAAACTACGATAAAGACTAAAATAGATACTAAAACAAATACTAAGATCGGCTATTTTTTACATATACTTGATGATATCGCTTCCGAAATATCGAAAAGAACGGTAAAAGTTCCAAAATATCTTTTTGGCAATGAAGGAGATATAAATATTGATAATAGTAAAATACTAAGAATTATTTTTCTGCGAGATTATCTTTTCTGGCTATCATTTCCCTTAATGTATCTATTCTGCATATTGCTATTCCGCTGCAATTTGATTACACATTTTTTTGTTACACATAGAATAATAATGCGGCGGCTGAAAAAGCTGAATAGCGACATTACGTATAGCACAGAACGTGAAAATTCAATAAGTGTAAATGCAGAAAGTATAGGTTCTAAAATTGGAACAAAAACGAAAAAATCGCGCAATGTCGCCGATGCACGGGAAATAGAAAAAGAATTACAGGATATTTTAGACGATATGCAGCGAATACCAATCGTTATGTGCCGCCCCAACATAGTAATTGTATTTGACGAATTAGACAAAGTAGAATCAGGTGATGCCAGCTTGGAAAAAGAAAATATACAGACAAAAGCCTCTATGTTTTCTATTAACGCAACTCGTGAAAGGCAAACTGAAATTTTGAGGATATTGTCTAACTTAAAATATTTTCTCTCCACCGCCAAAGCGAAATTCATATTTATTGCCGGGCGCGAAATGTACGACATTCATTTAGCTGACGTGTCGGAAAGGAACAATTATATCGGAAGTATTTTTAACGCTGTTATATATGTGCCAAGTTTTCTTACAGATCACCCTGTAGGTAGAAAATTATTACCCCAAGAATCTAGTATAGCATCATTGCCCGAAGAATTTGTTTGCCGCAGGCTTATTCCGTACGATTATTTTGTGAAATCTTATGATTTAAAAAATTATAGAGCTTATTTGGAAAAGAAAATATACAAAGTCATAGAAGACGATAAAGAAAAAGAAAAAACGCGAAAAGAAAAAGTAGAAAAAATAATCGCCGTGTTGCAGCAATTTATCATTTATCTCGCTCACGTAAGCAAAGGCGCACCGAAAAAAATGATGCAACTATTTGAGTCTTTCGTAGAGATTCATATTGAAAAGGATGAAAATAAAAGCACATTGTTCGTACAACGCTACCATAATTCGCGACACTTTTTGTCTTTCAACTATTATAAACAATATACGCTGGGTATTGTCGCATACCTGATAACACCAATTTTCTACCGTCTCTCCGAAAGCAACATTAAAGAACATAGCGACAAACTATTGGTATCTGCTTTACGATTTGTTGATTTTGTGTTTAAATTTCACAAGCACCCTTTTTCATACAAACATCTTGATATTTCACCAGAAATGCAAGAGGTAAACCGGGCACCGGAATTAAAATCGGTTGCCATTGACTTACTCAATTATTTGGCGCAGGTACATATCAACAAATCTAGTTTCAGTCTCTCAGAATATAAATTTGATGGTTTAATTGCCAATGAAATCTTCGCTATGGCAAAAACAGACGATGTTTTCTCTGCTCTCTTTAGCTTCTCACTTGACGAATTGTCACCATTGAAAAACCATTATAAAGACCTATTAGAAAAGACAGAGAAAAAATACCGCGATGACAAAGATGACAAAATACCTACCAAATATATAGATGCTATTTCTTCATTGCAAGCGGTATTGGGTGATTTGTATTACTACGATGATGGACTCGAAGAAGCAGAAGCATACTATAAAAACTCCGTACAAGCATTTCGCGAAGATAAAGATAATAAAGATAATGAGAAAATTAAGTTTGAACAGTTATACGTATATATACGTAATATGCTTAGATTGGGGATTATTTATGAGAAACGGAAACAATATGACTTTGCCTATTTGACTTACGGTGAACTTTGTAAACGAATTATTGCATCCGGACAGTTGTATCTAAAAAACAATTTGCCTTGTATTAATAATAATATGTCGTTTGAAAAAACGGCATACGATGGATTGAAAATGCTCTATTTACCTTTTATTGCAAAACTTCAAATACTAGAACTAAGCCATATAGGAGGCATTACCCGCAAACATTTGGAACAATTGGATAAAGAGTTTGAATCTCTAACCGATATTATAGACCTCAAAGACGCAAATTTACTTGAAGCCGAACTTTATTCACGGGTAGCAGATATTTTGTATTACAAAAATTCAGATTTGAAAGATTTGAAATGCAAAAAAGATAGAAAAAATTCCTCTTGTACGGCTTGTGACTATTATCTCAAAGCTCTTGCTATTCTGTTAAATAAACCTGATTTAAATAAGCCCGATAAAAATACAATATTAAAATTACTGCGTGCAAGTATTGAGCAAATCGAAGATAACTACAATATGAAATTTTGCACGGTATTGGCAAGAATACTTTCAGACTGGGGTAATGTATTTTTTTCTTGCGATACTAAGAATAAAAACGATGGATGCGGATGCAATATCTGCAATGCAAAAGATTGTAATACACGAAAAAAATGTTATCATTGCTCTTGTTATATTTGCGATATAAATGATTGCAATTCAAACAATTTAGCAGCTATCTTGAAAGAATATATAAATTATATAGAATCTGAACCGAAAAATATAAATGCTATTTTAGATTATTTTAATAACACTATAAATTCAAATACAAACCTTACAAAACTAGAAATAACCTTTGCAATGTACGCCATATCATTACATACATACCGCAAAGCCAACCTATATAAACGCTCTGCTTACCAAATATACAAAATGCTCTCTTTATTCAAACACTATGAAATTTATAAATGTATAAAATCAGAAGATTACATAAAACAATTAAGCAAAAAAGCCCTTAATTATTTATGGCGTGCCAATGAAAATTTGGGTGTATTTGAGTTAAATAAACGTAAAAAAGATTTTGAAAAAGAAACAATTAAAGATGAAGATAAAATACCATTGCAAAATCTTTTAGTAGACAACGAAATCACCAGAATGCGGATTTTAGTAAAAGAATTGGAGTTAAAATCAATCAAACAACCAGGAGAATTAAAAAAATTTTACGATATGCGCATCACTTCACCTTATAGAATAAATTACAGCATTGTGGGACGTATTTATAGATTGCGATTAAAATCAAAAGTTAATTATGAAGCGTATCAAAGGCTTATTCCTGAATTGAAAAATTTAACGGAATGGATTATTAAGTATAACGATGGTTCTGGTAATAAATCAGATCTCAAATTCCAATTAGATTCTCTCAAAGCATTCTATGATAAAGATAACGATAAATTTATCCAAATAAGTTCAGAAATAAACTATATTTTAGAGAACGAAAGTTGTAACAAGGTTACAAAAGATATTTTCGGAGAATATTTTGGCATTAAGCAAGTTGAAGATGTTTCTACTGAAAAGAAAAGAGACATCTTGGAAAACCTAATTGCTGAATCAATCTATTGTTTAACAGACATTGCCCAACTATTAGAAACAATGGACGAAACATATCTTTTCCCCCATAGCCTTTTGGGTTCAATACATGAACTTCTTTCCTTTTGGATAAGGTTATATGAAACGTATGAAATAGGTTTTTATGAAAAATATAAAAATGTTTCTCGAATAAAAAAACTTTTAAAACAATACCTTGACGAAGAATGGAGAGAACAGCTATCTGGTTATCGCGAAAACAAAAAAGCCTTGTCGCATTATTATAAATGTATAGAAATGCACAATGAAGGCAGAGCTTATCACAATATGATAGACACTATGTGTTACGTAAGAGACGACTACAACGACCGCTCAGACCATTTCAACATCGCAGAAGAAAGACACCTCATAGTGAATAAAGAAATTGAGAAAAAAATCAATAGTATAAAAAATCTTTACAAAGATTCTAAGCTGTACGATGTGAATAATTATTTTGAAAAAGTTTAAGATAAATTATCCAACAATCCTAAAAATCGGGAGAATCGGGGTTCAGACAAAAGAAATCCAGCTTTATCCGTAACAGTTACTTCCTCGTAGAATTTATCCTCGTTTGGCATTTCCGCTTCTCCTATGTTGTTAGCCCTATTTCCTCTTTTGGTTTTCATAAATAATCCTCTTAAGAAAGTTTCACTATAAAAATTTAATAAATATATTGGAAAAAATGGTCAAAAAAAATAAAACCCTTGCATTTGGCATACAACTGTAGCAAAATTTTAGGAATTAATTATCCAACAATCGGGCAAATCCTGTGAATCGGGGTTCTGACAAAAGAAATTTGCCAACTGTGGTGCAAAACCTTACCCCGCTACCAAATAACCTGCACAGGATATTCTTTAAAAATGCCATCTGACGAAATAACAGGAATATTCTCTGATATACTCTGTGCTATTATCATTCTGTCAAACGGATCTCTATGAAAATATTTCAACCCGAATAGTGAAATTAAATGTTTCGGGTCAATGGGCAAAACTTTAAAGCCATTTTCAAAAACCAAATTCATAATCTCGGTTATACTAAAAGACAAAACTAATTTTTCAATGCTCATTTTTATCGTCATTTCCCATAAACTTGCTATACTCATTTTTATATTATTTTCTTTATTACTAATTATATCTCTAACCTTATTTGGCAATTTTTCATCGCCTTCGCAAAACCAAATAAATGTTTGCGTATCTAAAATAATATCCATTTACATATACTCCTTGAATTCTTCCAGCGGTTCATTGAAATCATCGCTCATATATTTCAACATACCTTTCATACAGCCAAAAGTAGGGTGTTTTTTTTCTATGTGTTTATGTTTCAATAACAAAAATTCTGCAAAGTCATAAAGTTCTTGTAGTACATTTTGCGGCAACTCATTAAGAGCCGAATGCACAGGGTTGGCTATTGCAGCAGAAAACGTTTGTGGCATAATTTACCTCATCATTAAATATAGAAAAATATCGCAAGGCAAGCACACACATCCAGCAATCTGGCAAATCCTAAAATCAGGTTCAATCCCACATCCACTGCAATCACTTAACCAACAACAATAACCCTCCCTCAGCCTTTTTCTGCTTACCTCTCCAAAACAATCAAAGCTCTCTTCTGAACGCTATTCGGTATAACATAAAAATGCGTCTCAACTATCTTATAATCCGTTGATTTCCAATTATTCAATTCCTCTTTAACCGCCGGACCCTTCATAAAATAAGCTCTCCCACCCTTTTTCAAACTATTGCCCAAACGAGGTAGGGTTTCTGCAATGCTGCCAAAAGCACGGCAAATAACACCATCAATTGGTTCTTTCATAGAAGCACTTGTAACTTTGTGACCAAAAACACTTATGTTTTGCAAACCGAGGTTTTTTATAGCCATTTCCAAAAAATTAATTCTATTTGGGCGAGGCTCGCATAAAATTAAATTTATATGCGGATTCACAAGTTTTAGCGGTATGCCGGGGAAACCTGCGCCGGAACCTATGTCAAGCATTTTTTCGGGCCATTTTTTCACAAAAGAATTTATTATAATGCAGTCTGCATAATGTTTTTCCACTATGGTTTCAAAGGCGTTCAAGCGAGTTAAGTCTTGGTCTTTGTTGTGTTCCCTCAGCAAACCGTGAAATAGCCAAAGTTTGTCCAAAGTATCTGGCTTTAATTCAATGCCATGCTTGCGGAGCAAAATATCCAAACTCTGCCGGCAAGGTTTTAAGCGGTTATTGTTTAAAATCAAGCTCATAAATCATCTTCTGCGCTGCCATCCACCTAAAAGCAAATACTGAATACACCTGAACAAAATCCACGCCTTCGCCCAGCAAATCTTTCACTTTAAAGCCGTGGTCTATTCCACCGCAGGCAACAAGGGAAAAATTAGGAAAATGTTTTTTTGCAAGCACCGCTTTTTTGAATGTGTTTTCGTAAATAACCCGTCCAGAAATTCCTCCGCTTGTGCCCTTTTCATTCAAAGCTGGCAATGAATAAGAAAGTTTTTCGCTTGGGTAGGTGTTTCCCAAAATAATGCCGTTCACGCCAAATTGAGCGAGCAAATCCAAAAGCGAAAGTAATTGTTTGTCTGTTAAATCGGGGCTTAGTTTTGCATAAACCGCTTTGCGGCAAGGGGCATTTTTTCTAAAGTTTTCAATTTCCAAAAAAATCTCTTTCATAAAACACGTATCTAAATCCAAACGCTCTTCACCAGTGTTTGGGCAACTCACATTTACTTCCAAATAATCCGCTGCTTTGTATGCTATTGAAAAAGTTTCCAGCAAATCTTGCCGCCTGTTTTCTTCTGCTATTCCGGGTGTTTCTGCAACAGAAATCCCAACTGCAAATTTATTTTTGCTCGCTTTGCCAATTTGCTTTTCTACCCTTGCGGATATTTTCTCCACCCCATCATTATTTAAACCCATGGAGTTGTGAATAAGGCGGTTGAATTCATCCAAGCCAACTCTTGGCTTGTGGGTGTTTCCAATTCTGAAATTTCTCGTGGCGGTGCCAACGGTTATCCCTCCAAGCCCAAGGTTTGCGTAGCTGTTTATGCCTTTGCCATTTTTGTTTGCACCAGCTGCTAAAACTATGGGAGAACATAAATTTATCGGCTTGCTTCCATCCGAAAAATTCACAGTCATATCTTTGCTGGCTAATTTTCCACCCCACAAGGGCGAGAATTTTGCATAAAGCCCAAGGCAGGAATGTCTGAATTCGGCATTATTTTTAAAAACAAATCTGATGAAGGCTAATAATTTATCGCCAAAATCAAGTGTATAATCGTGGTTAAGTGACATATTCAAATCCCCGATGCTCTGTAAATTTGTTTTTTGCAAGAAGCTGCAAGCACAGATTCATTGCCGAAAATAAAACATTCCATTTTTGCACGTGTTATTGCCGTGTATAAAAGTTCCTTGGTTAAAATGGTCTGTTCCGATTCTTGATTTGCATTTTCAGGATACACAACAGCAATTCTCTCGTACTCGGAACCTTGGGATTTGTGGATTGTTATTGCAAAGGCATCTTCATACTTTGGCAAGGTCAGCAAAGGAAAGGTTTTTATTCCTGTTTCGGTTAAAAAATATGCGTTTTTTTTGTCTTTAACGCCCACATCGCCATTAAAGAGATTTTGCTGGTAATTATTTTCTGTGATTATTATTGGAGTGTATTTTGAATGTTTTGCTTTTAATAATAACTCTCTATTTATATTTTCCACTCCATTTCTCCCTTTTTTAATTGCGCATAAAATTTGAAATGATTTGAGAAATTCTATGGCTTCTTTTTCGCTTTCGGCTTTGAATAAATCATTGTATTTGTCAAGTAAATTCTCAATGGGAAGGCCGCTGCAATAGCGTACATTCTCGTTATCAAATTTTTCTGCTGAATTATCTAAAATTTCTTTGCTCAATTTTGCAATTCCGGGTGCTTTTGCCGCCCGGTGATTTTCTGTTTTCTCTGTATATATATCAGAATTTTTTTCAAACTTAGCGCAAATATCCGCAAAAACAGAACCTGCTTCAACAGAGGCCAATTGGTGTTTATCGCCTAGCAAATATAAATCGCAGTTATTTGGAATAGCCTCTAGCAATTTTGCCATCATAGGCAAATCAACCATTGAACATTCGTCTATGGCTATAATATCTGCATCAAGCGGATTTTCTTTTGCGTGCTTGAAATTAACCGATAAATGTTTGTAGCCGAGCAAACGGTGAATGGTTTTTGCCTCTAATTTTATATTCTGTTCTTTCAAACTCTCCATCATTCTAAAAGCGGCTTTTCCGGTTGGTGCTGCCAAGAGGATTTTTTCATTTAATCGGCTTTTGAGAATTTCTGCCAAGCTCCATGTTTTGCCTGTTCCAGGACCTCCTGTTATTATGTGGAATTTTTTGTTTTTTTGCAATTCGTTTATTCTCTCCAATATTCTGCTCTGATAAACAAAATATCTCTGTATATATAAATTTTTCCCGTCAAAAATCAAAGGGCAAATTTCGCCGCCGCTTCCTATTGCTTTTGATTTTTTCAATTCTGCTTTTTCAGCTTCGTTGTCTATTTTCAAGCATATACTGCCCTTTTCAAGCTGCTCCAAAACTTTTTCCGCTAAATCTCTCACGGTTTTTGAAACCTTGTATTTGGCAACAAGATATTCGAGCAAAGTTTCTCTTAGGTTTTCCATTTTATTTTTCCTCCCTGAATTCAATAACTTTTGTAGCTGAATTTCTAAATGTGTCATCGTGGGTAACCACAAATAGCTGAGTTAAGTTTTCCACCATTTTCGGCAAATTTTCTGCGAGTAATTGGCGTTTGCTTTGGTCTAGATTATTTGTGGGTTCATCCAAAATTATAAGCCCTGTATTTCCAAATTCTTGAGACAAAGCGAGGCGAATTGCTATTGCCACAGAAATTTGCTCGCCACCGGATAAATTCACAAAACTGCACCTATTTTGCCCGTTATCTAAATAAAGGCTATATTTTTCGCTTTCATTGCAAATCCACAAAATGGATTCCGGTCTGTTTGTAATTTTGTTGAAATAATCGGTTGCGATGAGGGCAATGCGTTGAACCCTCTCCTCTGCCACAATTCTGCCCAAATCTTTTATTTGAGTTCTGAAAATTTTTGTCAATTCCAATTTTTGCTGAATAATTGCAAGTTCAGAATTTAACTCCGATATTTTTTTCTCCGTATCTGCATACTCTTCTATTTCCCTATTCTTCTGCTCAATATCCTTTTGCAAACTTGCCACCACCCTAACATTTTCCTCATACTTTGCTCTCAGTTTCAAAACCTCTTCTTCCGAAACGCTTACATTGAGTTCCTTCAACTTATCCTCTAATTTTTTCTTATGCTCACTTTCTTCCAAAATATTTTTTTCGCTTTCTTCCAAACGTTTTTTTCGCATTTCAAATTCACTTGCAGTTTTTTTATTTTGCAGGCATTTATTGTAAATTTCTTGTAATGGGTTTAATGTTTCCATTCTCAGCTTGTTAATTTCGCTTTGCAATTCTTCGGCTTGTTTTTTGTCTTGTTCTGCTTTTGTGATTTTTGCCTTTAATTCTGGAGGCAGGGTATTGCTTTTGCCTTTTTCTGCTATTCTCGGGCAAGGTTCTTTTAATATGGGGCAAAATCCGAGCTGTTTTTGCAAGTCGTCAAAATTTTTTACCGCATATCTAACTGCTTGGAAATTTCTCTCTAAAACATCGCTTTGTTTTTTTGCAGATTCATATTTTGCACATTCATTTTTATACTTTTCCAAAAAAAGTTTTGCCTGCTCTGAATCTTTAAAAGCAATTTTGTCGTTATCTCTTGCGCTTATAAAACGCTTTATATTATATTCCGATTTTTCCAAATCTTTTTTTGCTGCTAAAATCTGTTCCTTTATCCCCAAATCTTTTTTCAGAATTTCTAAATTTTTATTTTCGGTTTGAAATTTCTCTTTTCCGGTTTGCAAACTTTTTTTCAATTCCTCTATGTTTTTTTGCCCTGCCACAAGGGTTTTTCTTCTCTCCTCTTTTCTTATTTTATCTTCTTCGTATTTTTTTTCGTTTTGCTCTCCGAATTTTTTCCACAGGTCGTTGTAAATAACCGTATCAAACAATTCATTGAAATGCTTTGCTCGCGGCTCATCGGTTTTTGTGAAAATATCTATAAATTGATTTTGTTTTGCGCAAATTACGGATTCAAAAAAAACACCATTTATGCTGTCTATTTCCAAAATTTTGCTCACTTGCTTGTAAACTTCTGTGTTGCCCGTCCATTTTTGCAAAGAATCCAAACTTGTGAGTTTCACGCCTGCGCCTGTGCCGAATTTGCGTTCAATTTCATATTCTTTTCCATCGCTGCCAATGAAAAATACCTTTGCGCTGCCGCTTTTTTCTCCCTTAGAAACAATGTCTTCGTTTGCGCTACGCGCATTGGAGTTGAACAAAGCAAAGCCCATAGCTTCCAAAACCGAAGATTTGCCAGAACCATTATTTCCGAGCAATAGATTTATGCCATTTTCAAAAGTCTGCTCATACTCTTTATGAATACGGTAATTTTTCAATTCAACTTTATTTATCTTCATTTTTGCCACCTATAACCGAATTCAATGCGGAATCAAAAATTGAACTGATATCTGTTTGCCCGTCTTTTACGGCTCTGCGCATTTCAGCGAGAGCCTTTGCCGCTGTTTCTGCCGCTTTCCCCCAATACTGCCATTTTTTTATCTGCGCAAGTTCTATTTCCTCTTGCGAACTTATTTTTGCAGACGAGGCTGAGTGTAAATTTTCCCTTTTGCATTTCACTTCGGCAAATAAGGCACCCTTTTCCAAAATTCTTTTCTCTGCCCATTTTGAATCTGGAATAAAACCTGCGGCTGTGGATTTAATTTCCACAACAACAATATCTTCGCCACCAAAAGCGATTGAAGATAAAAATTTATCAAATTCTTCCCTGAATTGTTCGGGATTTGCAGAATTCAAAGTTATTGTTTTTTTTATGCAGTTCCTAGGATTTTGTTTTAAGATTTTATGCTCTTTTGAATCTGTGTCAAAAACTATTGCGGTTTTGAGTTCCGAGTCTTCTCCCAAATCGTAGTGTTCGGGGGAACCCGGCACAAAAAACAGGGGTTCAGTTTTGGGTTCTTTTTGCAATTTGTGCCCATGCCCGCCTGCGATATAAATCGCATAGTTTTTCATTTTATTCAGCACTTCCGCATCTTTCAAAAAACCACCTATAAATTCGTTATTTCCAAGAGCTGTATGAACAAGCACAACGCAATTCTGTTTTTTGTTTTTTTCGCAATAAGCAGCGAATTTCGATAATTCATCATCAACAGAAGCACCTGGGTAGCCAAGCCCGAAAATTTCTGTTTTGCCTATAGAAATAGAATGGTATTCCCTTTCGTTGTTTTCCAAAAATTCGATAAAAGGTCTTTTCAGCAATTTTTTGTTTTCCAAATAAACAAGCCAACTCTCAGATTCCCTGCCTCTATATATCAAATCGTGGTTACCTTCAATGACCACAACTTCAATTTTATTCTCCTTGCATTTTTGCAGCATATTTTCCGTTTGGCTCAAAATATTGGGGTGAGTTTCTTTTTTGTCAAAAAAATCTCCAGCGATTAAAATAGCCTGTGCATTATTTTCTTTTGCCTGCTCTATTATGCGTTCAAATGCGCTGAAATAATCTTCAAAGCGTTTATTTTTGAATTCTTCCGAACCAAAATAAGGCTTTTTTCCAAGATGCAAATCGCTGCAATGCAAAAATTTCATTTGTATAAGGTAGTAATTTTCTATATTTATGCAATGGCGAGGTGTTATGAAGAAATATATTGAATTAGAGACAGTCGGAACTGTTCTTAAGGAGGAGTTTATAGAGCCTCACAAATTAACTATTGAGCAGGTGGCAAAAGCCATATCTGTTCCTACGTGGAGATTATTTGCAATTATAGATGGCGGTGAGCCTATGGTTGCGGATTTGGATTTGTTA
>Ga0268262_10001684_pt1 | contig 26917 bp, 22 predicted proteins | sample TergutNc150P3_FD_190354 | JGI IMG/M metagenome (GOLD analysis project Ga0268262, IMG submission 190354) | Nasutitermes corniger P3 segment gut microbial community from laboratory colony in Florida, USA - Nc150 P3 (SPAdes) (version 2) | ecosystem: Host-associated > Arthropoda: Insects >... | reverse complement strand
GGCTGCGGCCGCATCGCGACGCTGCACGTGGCGGGCTACAAGGACAACCCGGACGGGGAGCTCTGGGGCGTGCAGGATATCGACAAAAAGGCCGCCGAGCGGTTCGCCAAGGAGCACGGCGTGCCGAAGGTCTACGGCAGCTTCGAGGAGGTCCTAGCCGACCCGGAGGTGGCCGGCGTAGAGCTGCTGATCCCGCACCACCTGCACTGCGAGTACACCGTGCAGGCCTGCAAAGCGGGCAAGCACGTGGCCGTACAGAAGCCCATGGCCATGAACCTGGAGCAGTGCGATATCATGATCCAGGCCGCTAAGGACGCCGGGGTGAAGCTCAAGGTCTCGGAAAATTTTATTTTCTACCCGCCGTACCGCTTCGCGAAAAAGCTCCTCGACGACGGCGAGATCTGCACCCCCGTGGGCATCCGCCTGAAGATGAACAACGCGGGCCTGCACTCGAAAAACGTGCCCATCGACATGAAGGCCAAGCGCGGCAGCGCCCCCGAGAAAGAGGAGCTCAGCAAGACCGGCTGGGAGATCGACCCGAAGAGCTGGCTGTGGCGCTTCAACCAGTCGCTCTCCGGCGGCGGGCCCACCGTGTTCGACGACGGCTACCACAAGTTCTCCGTGATCATGTACATGCTGGGCGAAGTGGAGAAGGTCTTCGCGTGGATCGACAAGACGCAGATCATCCCCGGCATCTACAACGACAGCCCAGCCACGGTGATGTGGAAGCACAAGGGCCCGAAGCCCCTCTACGGCGTGTGGGACATCATGCAGTCGGACGAGATGTACGTGCAGAGCAAGTACTACACCTGCGACGAGCGCGTGGAGATCACGGGCTCGCGCGGGGTGATCTGGATCACCCGCTGCACCGCCACGATGATGCCGCAGGTGGCCCCCGTGGTGATGTACCGCGACGGCGAGCTCACCGAGTTCTGGGACATGAAGCACGACTGGGCGGATTCCTTCGAGGCCTCCACCCGCGATTTCGTCGATTCCGTGGCCCACGGCCATGAGCCCACGCTCTCCGGCGAACAGGGCCGCGAGGTGCTGAAATTCGCCCTGGCGGCGGTGGATTCCGGCAACCAGGGCAAGGAGATCTTCCTGGACGACTACGAGGACAAGCCGGTGCCGAAGAAGAAGGGGCTGCTAAGCCAGATGTTTGGGAAGAAGTAGGGCGGCTTTTTTGCGCGGCAACTCAATTTGATTAATTATTAGGAGGAATAGCAGTATGGCGAAGATTATAGTTAGTATCTTGGCGTTTCTGCTGATGATTTTCCCGAACTCAAAGTACTTGATTGCTGAGCATCAATCGCTCACATTTAATATGGATGCTTCCGTGAGCAGTGTTGTGAACGCTTTCAAAGCAAAAGATATACTTACGTTGGAAGCAATGATGTGTCAAAACATCAAAGACAACGTATCGGAACTGCGAACTAGAATCGGTGAGATGTTTGATGCGATTGATGGAGATATTAGCTCAATTTCCAAATGGGAAAGAGGCTATAGCCGTGAAGAAAGAAATGGTCAAATGCGGCTATATCATCAGGAAATTCGCGTCAATATTGCAGCTACGAAGACTTATTGCCTGTCTATCGTATGGGGAATAGTGGATAATGTTACGCCAAAGGAAACAGGAATTCTTAGAATAACCTTGTTTATTCCACCTGCGAGTGGCACCCAAAGTCAATTAGTAGCTGAGATACGCACCACTGGTCTAGCATAGCTAAACTACGCCGCCCCCAAGCGCCGCAAGGGGCTTGGGGGCAAGCGACAACCCCCCTGTCACTGCATGACATCCCCCCTACAGGGGGATTCTGACGAGGCGGCAAGTCATTGCGTCCATGCGCGCAGATACTTGCGATCTGTCAAAATCCCCCTGTAGGGGGGAAGGAGCGCAGCGACAGGGGGGTTCTATTCCTCCCGCCGCCGCCCCGCCAGCAGCAGCGCCAAAAACCCCGCCGGGAACGCCGCCCCGGCCAGCAGCCCCGCGCGCAGGCCGGCCTGGGGGCCCGCCCGTCGGCCAACCCTGTCGCCGATGAAGCCCAGCATCCACGGCCCCAGCGAGCACCCCAGGTCCCCGCCCAGGGCCAGCATGCCGAACAGCCCCGTGCCGCCCCCCGGGAAGCGCCCAGCGCTGGCGTGCAGGGTGCCCGGCCACATCAGCGCGACGGCGGCGCCGGTGAGTGCGCAGGCCGCCAGGGCAAAGGCCGGGCTTTTGCTCAAAGCCGCGGCAAGATAGCAGGCCACGCAGGCAACCGCGCTCCAGCGCAGGAACTTCCCCAACGGGAATTTGTCCTCGAATTTACCGTAGAGCATGCGCACCAGCGCCATCAGCACGGCGAACAGGCACGGCCCCAGCAGGTCCCCCACGAGCTTGTCGCCCGTGCCCTGCTCCGCGAACATCGACGCCCACTGCACCATGGCCTCCTCCGAGGCCCCGGAGAAGGCCATCAGCCCCACGGCCAGCCAGAACGGCCCGCTGCGCAGCAGCTGCGACAGCGGCATGGAGGGGGTGTCCGACGTGCGGGGCTCGGCCATGGGGGCCGTGGCGAAGCCGGCTGTGGTTACGAGAGGCACGGCGGCCCACAGCACCGGGACGATATACCAGCGCGCCCCCGGCAAAAAGCGCAGCAGCGCCGTGGTGAGGAGCACCGTGAGCACCTGCCCCCAGCAGTAGAAGGAGTGCAGCAGGGTCATGGAGCCCGCGCCCAGGTGGCCGCTGACCTGGTTGACGATGGGGCTCACCAGCACCTCTATCAGCCCGCCGCCCGCGGAAAACACCACGGTGGCAAGGCATAGCCCGCCGTAGAGCAGCTCCCCCGGCAGCAGCAGCGGTAATATGCCGTACATCGCCAAGCCCAGCGCGGCCAGCAGCTGCGCGGCCACCAAACAGCGGCGGTAGCCCGCCCTGTCGGCCAGGCGGGCGGCCAGGGCGTCCACAATCAGCTGGGTGACGAAGTTGATGAGCACCAGCCGCCCCAGGCGCTCGAGGTTCAGTCCGTAATCCCGCGCCAGCAGCGTGAACAGCAGCGGCGGCAGGTTGACGATCACCGCCTGGGTGATATACGCCAGGTAGCAGGTGCGGACCGTGCGCTTATAGTTCAGCTGAGAAATGCCGAAAGCCCCCCCTCCCCCAAAACGAGCGCGCCGCCGCCCGCGCGCGCCGCGTACAGGTGGGACGTGTCGTTCATCATCAGTAGGCGCGTGACCTGCCTGCCGTCCCCGCCGTCGCAGTAGTTGATGACGCTCACGCCGGTGTTCTCCTGGGAGAACATGAAGCCCGGCGGGAGGGAGAGGCGCAGCGCGGCGGCGATCAGGCGCGAATTGAACGCGCCGTGGCCCAGCAGCAGCACGGTCGCGTCCGCCGGGAACATTTGCCGCACCCGGCTGATCACCCGGTAGGCCCGGCCGAGGACATAGTGCGGGTCGCACAGCCCCAGGCCGTAGGCGTCGCCGTAGTCCCCCGGGCCGGGAGCGGCCTCATAGGGCAGCACGGCGGGGCAGATTTCCAGCGCCTCGGCGTGCGTGAGCGTGGGATACTCCGTGCCGATCTCCACCAGCTCGTGCAGGACGTGCACGGGCATGTTGTTTTTGCGCACGGAAATCTCGTTGACGGTGCGCAGGGCGCGCAGCAGCGGGCTGGCAAGCAGCGCGTCGATTTTCAGCCCGGCGCATCTCTCCCCCAGCAGCCGCGCCTGGGTAAGCCCGCGCTCGGTCAGGTCGGGGTCGAGGGCGTGCTCGGCGTCCGGCACGTTGTTCACGGATTCCCCGTGGCGCACGATGACGATGTTCATGGTGTAATATCCTCTTTCGGCGTGAAATTGGTCTGCTCCCTCTTGGCTTTGCGGCGTTTGACGGCTATGGAAATCAGCCTCTTGATAAGTATTGCCTCAGCAGCCAGTGAGCCCCAGAAAATGAAATGGGACAGCCAGGGTTCCCATTGGTTGTTTATCATTCCCTGCACTTTTTTCAGTCCGGGATCGCCGCGTTCAACATAATGATTCCTGCCGAAGGAAGTATGAACCGATAACATTTCTATCGTGCCCGGCCAGACGCTCGGATAATAATAGGCTGTCAATGTTTCGCCCGGCGCAAGGTCAAAGCCCAGTGCCCGAGCGATTTTTTCCTGCTGCCCGGGGGTTAGGTCATACCGCCCGACAGGGTCTATGTCCCAGTAATGCATAGCAATAAAGGAAAAGAAGCACACGAAGGACAGCAGCACGATTGCCATTATAGTGAGTACCAGGCGCTTGTTACTCACAGCCGGCCTTTTGCCCACCATCCTCACCACCCCTCCACCATCTCCATGGCAATCTGTTCCCACCGGAAGATGTTCTCCGGCCTGTTGCAGCAGGTGCTGATGTCCTTCAGCGTGATGTCCAGGCCGCGCACGCCGTGGCGCTTGCAGGCGTCGAGGATGGTGCCGAGCTCGCGGCGCAGGGCGTCCTCGTTGAGCACGGGCACGGCTACGGCGGCGGGGTTGGGCTTGTTCGATACCACGTACCGCCCGCCGATGATCTCCGCCGCGATGTTGACGTCGGCCCAGGGGGTGACGCCGATTTTGCGCAGGTGGGGGATCTTCTCCACTAGGTCGATCTTGTTGTGCAGGGGCTCGCAGCAGCCGTAGTACACCAGGCCGCAGGTGCCCACGGTGCGCTTCATGTATTCGATGTCGAACTCGTCGTGCATCTCGCGGCTGACGGAGCCGAAAATCTGCGCTGTGCCGCGCCCCCAGATGTTCTCGCGCGTCACAACCCCGTCTTTGGGCTTGGGCAGGTCGTCGGTGAGCCAGGGCGTGCAGTGGAGCAGATAGCCGTCGCTGTCCAGCAGGCCCAGGGCCTCCCGCTGGGCAAGCTCGGACTCCTTGCACTGCGTGATTTTCTCGATGATGGCGTGGCTGTATTCCGGGCGGTCCAGCAGGTCCATCAATATGGGCGTCACGCCGCGGTAGCGCGAGATGTCGTCCCAGCTGGCCACGCCGCACTGGGTGGCGCCGGTGATGCGCACGGGCAGGATGTCCCCCACGGCCTCGCCCAGCTTCGTCCAGGCGGCGCGGGTGGCGTCCTCGTCATAGGTGAGCACCGGCGGGTGGATGCGCTCCAGGGCCTCCTCGTCCTCCAGCTGGTCCTCGTATTCGTGGGAGATGATGCTCGTGGCGTGGCCCGAGGCGAGCGTGTGGTCCTTCGATTCCATGCCGATGCCCGTGGAATGCACCGCCTTTCCCACACCCACGTAAGGCCGCAGGATCATGTCCGCGGGGAAGTGCTTGTACTTGAACAGCTCGCGGCGCATCCACCGCTCCAGGCCGCGCAGGTCCCCGTCCCCGCAATGGCACGTGAGGGAGCCGTCGAAGTCCATCTGCTCCCAGGGGATTTCGTCGAGGGCCACCACCGGGCGGATCATACGCAAATCGTTGGAGGCGATGTGCAGGGCGCGGCGCGCGGCGTTGCGGGGCTCGGCGGCGGCCTGTGCGTAGGCTTGCGCCAGGGGGCGCAGGATCTGTTCGTCGCGTGTCATGAGGTTCCCTCCAGGTCTTTATTTTCTTCGATCTCTTTCATGTATCCCACCGAAATGATGCCCGCCGGCAGCGCAATCACCGCCAGGCCGAACACGGAGGAGACCATTGTCACGATCCGCCCGACCACCGTGACGGCCACGATATCGCCGTAGCCCATGGTGGCCATGGAGGTGGTGGCCCAATACACCGCGTCGAAGAACGTGGAGAAGGCGTCCGGCTCCACGTGGAAGATCAGCAGCGCCGAAAAGAGGACGTACATCGCCGCCAGGAAGGCCACCGCCAGCAGGGGCGTGCGCTGCTTGCGGAACACCTCGCCGATGATGACGATGCTCTTGGAATAGCGCAGCGCCTTGAACACCCGGAACACCCGGATGACCCGCAGCACGCGCAGCAGGCGCAGCAGCTCCAGGCCGCGGCTCCACACGGTGAGCAGGGGCACGATGGACAGCAGGTCGATGATGGCCAGGGGGGTCAGGGGGTAGCGCAGGAAGGAGACGGCGGAGCGCTTCCCGAAGTAGTAGTCGGCGGTGACCCAGCGCAGGATGTAATCGACGATGAACACCACCTGGGCGATATGGTCCACCACGATGAGCGCACGCGGCTCCTCCTTGAAGGCAAGCGGCACCAGGCTGGCGATGACGACAGCGATCATCGCATAGTCGTATATTTTGCCCAGCAGGCCCGTGTCGTCCGCGACCTCGACGATCTGGTAAATCCGTTTTCTCAACTGCAATCCCTCTTTTTCGTATGCTTATTCCGCGCATTAGTATACGCCGCGCGCCGCGGAATGTCAAGGGGGACGCGCGCGTGTTCACAGTTTGTTCAAAATTTTGTAAATACAACAAAAATTTGTTTTGTTTTGTACATATGTTCGAAGACCACGCGCCCGCCCAGGCCAAAGCGAAATTAAATGCTTGATTTTTCACAAGAATCGTACTATACTATATTTATCCATAGAAGGGGGGACTGACTGTGCAATACCGCACCGACCCGAAATCGGGCAACGCGCTTTCCGCGCTGGGCTTCGGCTGCATGCGCTTCCTGCGGGGCATCACGGGGCAGGTGGATTTGGACAAGACCGCCGCGTTGCTCCGCAGCGCCGTGGAGCGCGGGGTGAACTACTTCGACACCGCGTATATCTACGGCGGGAGCGAGGGGGCCATGGGGCAGGTTTTTCAAAGGCATCCTGACCTGCGCTCTAAAATGCTGATTGCCACCAAGCTGCCCATCTTCGCGCTGAAATCCGCCGCCGACTTCGACCGGATCTTCGGCATCCAGCTGGAGCGCCTGGGCACGGAGTACATCGACTACTACCTCATCCACAGCCTGACCTCCCCGGTGAACTGGGAGCGCCTGCGCGCCATGGGGATCGAGGGCTGGATCGCCAAACAGAAGGCCGCGGGGCGTATCCGGCGCATCGGGTTCTCCTTCCACGGCAGCCGGGTGGACTTCGGGCGTTTGCTGGACAGCTACCCCTGGGAGTTCACGCAGATACAGTACAACTACTCGGACGAGAACTACCAGGCGGGCAGGGAGGGCCTGCGGCAGGCCGCCGCCATGGGCCTGCCGGTGATCGTGATGGAGCCCCTGCTGGGTGGGCGGCTGGCCACGGGCCTGCCCAAGAAGGCCGCGGCCCTGCTGGACAAGGCGCAGCCCGGCCGCTCGCACGCCGCGTGGGCCCTGCGCTGGCTGTGGGACCAGCCGGAGGTGACGTGCATCCTCTCGGGCATGGGGAACATGGCGCAGCTGGACGACAACATTCTCACCGCCGAAAGCGCCCTGCCCGGCTGCCTGACCGAGGCCGAGCGCGCGCTCTACCCCCAGGTGGTGAAAATCTTCCGGGAGTCCTACAAAATCCCCTGCACCGGCTGCAACTACTGCATGCCATGCCCGAAGAACGTCAACATCCCCGGCGGCTTCGCGGCGTACAACGCCAGCTATGCCGTGGACCTGTTCACGGGCTTCTCGCAGTACACCACCGGCATGAACATCGCGGGCGGGAAGGACAGCAGCAGCGCGCGCCGCTGCGTCAACTGCGGGGCGTGCGCGAAAAAATGCCCGCAGCACATCGAAATTCCCGCGCAGCTCAAGCGCGTGGCCCGCAGGCTGGAGCCCGCCCCCATGCGCTGGGGCGTGAAGATCAACTCGAAGCTGCACGAGGTGAAGCATATCGACAAGGTCACGAAAATGTGAAGGAGTGACGCACCATGGACGACGAAACCCAGGCCCCGGCCCCGGCGCAGGACGACGACCTGCTCAGCTGGGTGCCCCCGGAGCTGGCGCAGCGCGCGCAGTACGCCGCCGCAAAGGACGCGGGCGTCTACCAGTCCAAGAGGATCATGAAGAAAAAGAAGGAAAAAAGGGCGGACTTCAAAAAGCCGCCCGCGGGCAGCCACAGGGAGCTTTCGCTGGCGTTTTTGCTGGGCGGCGCGACGCTGCTGGTGCTGGGCACGATTCTGGTGGCCGCGGGCGCGAACGGCCAACAGGCCGTGCTGGACAAGACCCGGCTGGGCTTCGGGCTGGAGCTGAGCGGCCGGGCGGCCCTGCTGTGCGTCTACCTGCTGTTCCTCCTGCCGCTGCGCAGGGAAACGCGCCGCCCCGCGCTGTTCACGATGATGGGCGCGCTCCTGCTCTTCAACGGCGCCGCGAGCTGGGTGACCACGATGCGTGATTCCCCGGTGGGCTTCCTGGTCGCGGGCGTGCTGCTCACGCTGCTGCTCACCCCGGAAACATGGCTGCTGCTGGGGCTGGCGCGCCGCAAGACCAGCGAAAAGTTGGCCGCCGTCATGGGCTGCGGGATTCTTTTCATTATCGAGCCGACGAATTTGGCCGTTGCCCTGGCCACCCCCGAAAAGGCGCAGGACCCCGTTTACATCATCGCGATGCGCGTCATTCAGGGGGCCTGCTACATCGCATTGCTGTTCACCTGGCCCGTGCTGGACCGGCCCGTGCTGGCCGGCAAGCCGGAAAATATTGACAAAGGAGACACGAACGATGGACAACCCGAATAACAGCTGGACCTATCCCCCGCCCCCGCCCTACGGCTACCCGCCCCCACCGCCGCCCAAGGGCTTTTCCGTCCCGCCGGCGGGCAAAAGCCGCGGCCTCGCCCTGGCCATGGTGTGCTTGATGGCGCTGGCGGCGCTGGTTTCCGCCGCCATGCCCTTCTTCATCGGCGCGGGCACGATCGACGGCGTGCTTTCCAACCCGCTCTACGTCGGCATGAACGCCGCGAACCTGCTGCTCTCCCTGCTGGCCTACCTGAAATTCGTCCTGCCCGGCTGGGAGCCCCACCGCAAGACGCTGGGCTGGCTGCTGACGGCCGAGCTGGCGAGCACCCTGGCCTTTTCCATCTATGCCGTTTTCCAGGGCTTGCAGGCCGGCGTTTCCTTCGCGGGGGAGGCTTACGGCGGCATGGACAGCGCCGCCATGGCGGTCGTGCGCGTAGCTGTGGTGATCGGCCTCGTGATCGGCATCGCGGCCGCCGCGGCCGTGAACCCGTTTTTTTACCTGATCATCGGCGCATGGAAGAAAAAAAGCATGGAAAAGCTCGCCGGGGTATTCGCCGCCATCTCGGGGGGGCTCACCCTGCTGGTCATCCCCCTGTTCCTGCTGCTCGGCCGCCTCACCGATGGGGCCATCGAAGTGTCCAGCCTCCTGCCGAGCTACATCATCGCCTTCGTAAGCGCCGTGGGCGCGACCGTGTTTTACTTCACGTGGCCGGTGCTGGACCGGCCGGTGCTGGAGAAGGCGGAGTAAATAAAAATTCATATCCCCTGCCCCGCGCTTTGCGAAAAGCAATGCGCGGGGCTTTTTTTATGCTCCGCATCACCACGGTTCGAGCGATTTTTTATATTGGACATGCTATAGTTTTTCAAGACACATCAAAAAAGGAGGCCAACCCATGCCCGTGCAACTGCACTACGAAAAATGCCGGCTGACGGCCCATCTGAGCGGGGACATCGACCACCACAGCGCGGCCGCCCTGCGCGCCCAGATCGACCAGGCGCTGGTGAGGCTGCGCCCGCCCACCCTCACGCTGGACTTCGACGAGGTGACCTTTATGGACAGCTCCGCGGTGGGGCTGGTGATGGGGCGCTACAAGCAGCTTGGCGCCTACGGCGGCGCGCTGGAGGCGGTGAACCTGTCGCCGGTGGCGTACCGCATGATGCAGCTTTCGGGGCTGCAAAGCCTGGCGAAGCTGAAACCCAAGGAAGAGGAGAAGGAGAGGGCACACGCATGAAGCATACGCAACATACCCTCGTCAACCAGATGAAGCTGGAGCTGGAGAGCCGCTCGGTGAACGAGGGCTTCGCCCGGGCGGCGGCGGCGGCCTTCGCGGCCCAGCTGGACCCCACCGTGGAGGAGCTCACCGACATCAAGACCGCCGTGAGCGAGGCCGTGACCAACTGCATCGTCCACGCCTACCCGGACACCTGCGGCAAAATCACCCTGCTGGCGCGCGTCTACGACGACGGCCTGTTCCGCATCCTGGTGAAGGACCAGGGCTGCGGCATCGCCGACGTGGCCAAGGCGCGCCAGCCGCTGTATTCCTCCCTGGGCGGGGAGCGCGCGGGCCTGGGCTTCGCCGTGATGGAAAGCTTCATGGACAAGCTCATCGTGCGCTCGCGGGTTGGTGCGGGCACCACGGTCACGCTGGAGAAGCGCATCAAGGGCCGGGCGGCGCAATGACGGTAAGCCTCCCGAAAATCGAAGACCGCAATGCCTTTGTCGAGGAGAACATGGGCCTGGTCTACGCCTGCGCCCGCAGGCTGCTCGGCCGGGGCGCGGATTTCGACGACCTGGTGCAGGCGGGCTGCGTGGGGCTCATCAAGGCCGCCGACGCCTTCGACCCCGGGCGCGGGCTGGCCTTCTCCACCTATGCCGTGCCGGTGATCCTGGGCGAGATCAAGCGCCTGTTCCGCGAGGGCGGCGCGGTGAAGGTGGGCCGCTCCACGAAAGAAAAGGCCCGCGACCTGCTGCGCCTGCGGGAGGCCCTCGCGGCTTCCCTGGGGCGCGAGCCGGGCATCGCCGAGCTGGCGGCGCAGGCGGGCATGGAGCCCAGCGAGGCCGCCATGCTGCTGGGCGCGGGCCTGCCGGTGCTGTCCCTCACCGCGCCGGAGGGGGAGCAGGGGCAGGAGTGGGACCTGCCGGTGGACTCCCCCGCGGAGGGCATCGCGGACAGGATCGCCCTGGAGCAGGTGCTCGACAGCCTGGAGGAGCCGGAGCGCCGCCTGGTGGAGTGCCGCTATTTCCGCTCCATGACGCAGAGCCAGACCGCCGGGCTGCTGGGGATGACGCAGGTGCAGGTCTCGCGCAGGGAGAAGGCCATCCTCGCGAAGCTGCGGGAATGGCTGGGGTAAGGCATTGCAAATCCCGGGGAGGTTCCGGAGATGACGGCAAAAGAACGCGCCGCGCGTTCCCGGATTTTTACAGCGCCGCGATATATTCGCAAGACACCGCGATAAAACACTTAAGCGCTATTGACTTTCCCGAGGGTTTCCCCTACAATACATGACAGCGCCTACAACAGAATAAGAAAAGGATGTTAAAAGATGAAAGACGTGAAAAACAGGTTCGTGCGCATGTTCCTTGTCCTGGGGCTCGTTATTTTTGCGCTGGCCGCGGCCGGCGTGATGGCCCATGCCAACCCCGCCAACCCCTTCCCGATCGAGGCGCAGCAGGCAGACGGCTCCGTCATCACCATTTACGCACGCGGAGACGAATTCTTTCACTGGAACGAGGACGAAAAAGGGTATATTATTGCCTATGACCGCGAGAGCGGCAACTGGTGCTACGCGTTCGACGACGGCGGCGAGCTTGCCCCCGGGCCCGAGATCGTGGGCAAGGGCGTGCCGGGCGGGCTGATGGGGCCCTGGTTCAAGATGACGGAAAGCAGCCTGGCGCCGCTGTTCGCGGCCGTGGATACCTCCGCGATTGCGAACCCCGCCACCGGCGAGGCGTATTCGGCGGCCCCGCAGCTCGACGGGCTGGAAACCGTCGCGCAGACCAAGAACCGGCAGCCCTGCCTGGTGCTGCTGCTGGAGTTCGCCGACAGGCAGTTCACCCCCTCGGCCTATGTGCCCGCGGTGGCCCCGGGGACGGACGCGAACGCCTATTGGTCGAACCATTATTTCGGCCTGACGGGCAAGACGGTCAACAGCTACTACCGGGAGGTCTCCGGGCAGTTCGACCTGCGCTTCGTCAAGCCGGCGTTTACCGTGGCGGACAACACCCTGGTGACCACGGGGTTCGCCGACCCCTCGATCCATTCCGTGCTGATCAAGGACGGCGTCGCCAAGGTCCGCCTGAAGTCGAACCACCCCAACAACGGCGCCAACTATGACGCGCTCCGGCCGCTCCTGACGACGGCGTTCAACGCCGTGAAGGGATACATCGACTTCACGGGCGTCCCCCGCACCGCGAGCATGTACGGGAGCGTGATTTTGACCGAGGATTTCAACATTTCCGCCGTCGTGGCGGGCTACGACAGGTCCAACGGGAATGAGACCCTGGTCCCCAACATGTGGGCGCACGCGAGCAACTACAGCGCCGTGCCCAACGCCGAGGGGCGGAACCGGTACTACTCGATCAACGCCACGTCGATGGAGCTGCGGTCCTACGCCTCGCAGGGGGAGCTCTACAGCGCGACGGCGACCATGCCGCTGGGCGTGACGGTGCACGAGCTGGGGCATACCCTCGGCGTGCCGGACTTATACAGCTACACCACCATGAGCGCGCCGCAGGTCGGCGTGGGGGCCTACAGCGTGATGGCCAGCGGCAGCTGGGGGACGGACGGCTGGCCCGGCTCGGCCGACACGAAGATCGGCAACACGCCGGTGCAGATGGACGCGTGGTGTAAGATGCGCCTGGGCTTCGTCAGCGCGGCACACGCCACCCCGAGCCTGATCGAGCTGACCAATACAGACTATTGGAAAAACAATATCGTTGCCGCCGACCCCGCCAACCCCGCCGCCTATAACGTGATGAAGGTCACGGGCACAGGCGGCCCGACCCAGTGCTTCCTGGTGGAAAACAGGCAGCTGAAGGGCTACGACCGCGGGCTCTATTACCAGAACGTCCTCAACAGCGTCTACGGCTTCGGCGGGATCAACGCGAGCGCCGGGGGCATCCTGATCTGGCATATCGACACCGCGCCCTTCGACGCCTCCGGGGGCCGCCCGAACGACAACAACGGCCACAAGGGCGTCGACCTGGAGCGCTACCCCACCTCCACGGTGAACGGCGTGTTCTACGTGGCGGGCGCAACCAGCGCGTTCAACGGCGGCACGTCGCCGAGCTCCAATTTCCACGCCCCGGGCCATGCCTTCAACCCGTCGCCGGCGCATATCGACTGCCACCCGCAGACCGTGGCCAGCGGCATCCAAATCAAGGTCAACAGCGCGCGGAACGACGTGATGGAGGTGGAAGCAGGCGAGGAGGGGATTGTGCTGCCGCCCGAGGAGGAGGCGGGTACGCCCGCCATCATGGCCGCGACCGCTGGCCTGGACGACCTGAAGGTGGGCCGGGCGGTGTCGGGCGCCGTGACCTTCACGCTCGCCGACGGCACCTACGCCAACCCGATCACGCCCGCGCACTTCATGGTGGGCAACCTGCCGGCCGGGCTGACCGCCGTGGTCCAGCGCACCTGCGACACCGTGGTCAGCGTAGTAATCACCGGCACGCCCAGCCTGGCGAACGCCGTCCCGGTGAACCTCACGTTCCCCTGCAGCGTGGCCCAGGCCAACGTGACGGGCGCTTGCGGCGCGGTGCCGGTCAGCGGCGCGCCGGCGGCCGGCGCTGTGGCCAAGGGGGACGGCGGGGCGGTCAGCGGCGCGCCCGCAGCCGGTGCCGTGTCCTACAACGCCGTCACGCTCCAGGCCGTGGCGAACGCGGGCGGCACCGGGCAAACCGTCCAGTATGCCATCAGCGTCGCCAGCGCCGCCCCGGTTTCCGGCTGGCAGGGCGGCACGGCCTTCACCGGCCTGGCCCCGAACACGACGTATTACGTCTTCGCCCGCACGGCGGAAAACGCGAATTACCTCGCCGGCACGGTGCAGCGCAGCGACGTCCGGACGCAGGTCTACACGCCCACACCGGACCCGGAGCCCGACCCCGATCCGGAGCCGGACCCTGACCCGCCCAAGAGCTTCCTTTTCGGCTCCAGGTACGAGGCGACCATCGGCAACTGGCTGCTGTTCATCTTCTGCTTCGGCTGGCTCTGGATGTGGTTCTAAGGCGCGCATGAAAAATGGGCGGCTCCCCGGAATGGGGGGCCGTCTTTTTTGTCGCCGCCGTTAAAACGCCGGGCCCGGCCCGAGCGCGTGCTGCGTGTCCCGTGGCAGGATCAGCGTGTGCTCGCCGTCCCACACGAACTCCACGGTTTTGGTGTAGCCGTGGCGGTTTTTCGCAACAATAATCTCCATGGTGTTGGCCTCGGGCACCTCCACCTCGCCGGCGTCCTGCTCGTTCTTGTAGTAGTCGTCGCGGTAGAGCAGCATCACCACGTCGGCGTCCTGCTCAATGGAGCCGGACTCCCGCAGGTCGCTCAGCTGCGGCCGGTGGGATTTTCCCCTGCCCTCGGTCGCCCGCGATAACTGAGCACAACATATCACGGGGATGTTCAGGTCCTTGGCCATCATCTTCAAGCTCCGCGTGATTTCGCTGACCTCCTGCACGCGGTTCTCGGTGCGCTTGGCGCTTTGCAGCAGGCCGAGGTAGTCGATCACCACGCAGTCCACGCCCTTCAGCCGCCGTGTGCGGGCCTTGATCTCCGGCACGGTGAGGGCGGAGGTGTCGTCGAACCACAGGTCGCAGTCATTCAGGCTGCCCACCGCCTCGCCGAGCTTCGCCCATTCCGCCTTGTCGAAGGTGCCGGTGCGCATCTTGTAGCCGGGCACCAGGGCCTCCATCGAAAGCACGCGCTGGGCCACCTGGGCCTTGGTCATCTCCAGGGTGAAGAACAGTACGCGCTTTTTCGCGCATACGGCGATGTTGCGCGCCAGGCGCAGGGCCACGCTGGTTTTCCCCACGGCGGGCCGCGCGCCGATGAGGACCAGGTCCGAGCGGTTCAGGCCCGTCAGGCAGTCGTCCAGCTCGCCGAAGCCCGTGGTGTAGCCCTTGTACTGCTCCGCCTCGGGGGAGGTCATCTTCGCCAGGGTGTCGTAGACGTCGTTGATGATGATGTCCTTCAGCCGCGTGGCCCCGGACTGCACGCGCCCCTGGCGGATGTCGTAGATCCTCTGCTCGGCGGAATCCAGCAGGGTGTCGGCGCTTTCGGCCTCGGCCCCGGCGCTCTGGATGATCTCTTGCGAAACGGAAATTAACGTGCGGAGATAGAATTTCTCGCGCACGATCTGGGCGTAGCTCTCCACGTTGACGGTGCTTGGCACGGCCTGCGCCATCTGAAACAAATAATTGCGTCCGCCGGTCTCGTCGTAGACCTCGTCCTTCTTCAGCCGGTCGAGCACCAGCAGCGGGTCGATCTTGCCGCCCACGGCCTCGATCTCCACCATCACGCCGAAGATGGCCCGGTGCTGCGGCAGGTAGAAGTGCTCCGGCCGCAGGATCACCTGCACCAGGGACATGCACGCCGGGTCGATGAGCACCGAGCCCAGCACGGCCTGCTCGGCCTCCATGCTGAAGGGGAGGGAGAGGGGGTCCAGGGAGGGGTAGTCGGGCATTTGTGTTCCTCGCTTTACACCGCGAACTATTTGTAATATTTGGAAGTTTCCTGTTGATTCCTGCGAAAATTTGCGCTATAATTAGCGCGGCGCTGTGGTAACGGAGACGGCTCTGGTTCTCCTCCGAAAGGAGGTGAGGTCTATGCTGGAAATCGTGCTGGCGATTGGCTTCGTGCTGATTTGTTTAGCGGTAGTACTGCATATGGCTAATAAAAAGAACTAACCGCCCCTCCGGTCCAACGGTAAGCGGTTAGTACTCTGACGTTCAACATCAAGGATGTCAAAGCGATTCCGGGGAGCTAACCGTCTCCGGCAGTGCCGCCCCTTACATATCCATTATACCCAGGAATGGGGGGTATGTCAAGGGGTTTTTTCGTTTTTCGTCAAAATTTTAGGAGCGGCTCACTTCCCTGCCATCCGCATCACGAGCCCCGCGCCCTCGTCCTCGTTGGGGACGCGGTAAAAGCCCATTTTCTCGTAAAAGCCCTCCTTGCCGGGCGCGCAGGTGAGGATGGTGTAGCTGTGCTCGCCGGGCCGGAGGCCGCTTTGGATATGCCGCACCGCGCGGGTCATCATCTCGCGCCCGATGCCACGGCCCTGGTATTCCGGCAGCACGACGACGTCCAGCACCACGGCGAAGTAGCCGCCGTCGCCCATCAGGCGCGCCATGCCCACGGCGCGCGCGCCGTCCCTGGCGGCGACCAGGAAGGTGCTGCTGTTCAGGGCCGCCTCCGCTTGGCGCGCGCTGAGCGCCCGCCAGCCGGCCGAGGCGCGCAGCATGGCGTATTCTTCAGTGGAAATTTCGTGGGTATAGGTGATCATGCGATGCTCCTACATATTGCGGGCGGCAGGTTGCCGCCCCTACAGGTGGCGCGCGTTTAAAATTCCCGCACAACCAGTTCCAGGGCTATGCCCGTTTTGAGGATTTCTTTTGCGAAAGCCTCCGCCGCCGAGCCAGGCGCGACGACGACGGTGGCGTAAAAGCCCAGGGTTTCAACGTCTTCTTCCGGGTCCGGCAGCTTCGTCACCGTGGGCGGGATTATGATCTCCTCGGGGTTGGACCTCGAAAACGCGCCGCCGGCAATTTCCATGATGCACGCGGGCACCGTATAGCTTTTTTCCTCCCGCATGCCCGGGTACTTGATCAGGACGGTTTTGTCCTTGCTGACCAATACGCCGTCTATTTCGCTGAAATAGGGGTTGTCGGGGTCGACGACGGCGTTCCTGTAGACGCTGCGGTCAAAATGAATCAATTCCAGGCTTTTGGGGATCACGATGGTCTCAAAGGAGCTTGTGCTGAGCGTGACGCCCTTCATGGTCTCCGGAAGCAACAGCTCCTTGCAGCCCATGTTTTTCAGGCTCGCCCAGCCTGCGCACACCACAGGCTTGCCATCGATATAAGCGGGCAAAGCAAACGCGTCGAGGTCCTGCGGCCGGTTTGCGATATAATTGATGTATATGCCGTCGTCGCGCTCGGTAAAGCGGATGGTCCCGATGTCCGTGTCAATGGCCCGCAAGGGGACACCATCTTCATCCAGAATTGGGGTGCCGTCGTCGTAGAACGCCTCGTAGCTTGACACGCGCAGGGGCTCTTCGGGCTGCGATGTGGAGGGCGTTTCCGGCGGTGTTTGGACACAGGCGCAAAAGCCCGCCAGCAGCGCCGTCAAGCAAAGGGAGGCGAGAAGCTTTTTCATGATTTCATTCCCCCGTCACCAGGACGTAGAACTTCGCCTTGACCCCCTCGTAGAGCTTGATCTCCGCGGGATAGGTGCCGTAGTTCTTGATGTCCTCGATGGCGATCTTGCGGCGGTCCACCTCCACGCCGAGGGTTTTGTGCAGCTGCTCGGCCACCTCCTTGCTCGTCACCGAGCCGAAGAGCCTGCCCTGGCTGCCCGCGCGGGCCACGAGCCTGACCGTCTGGCCCTCCAGCAGGGCGGCGGCCTGCTTCGCGGCGGCGGTCTCGACCTCGAGCTTATGCTTGGCGGCGTTCTCGCGGGCCTTCAGCTCGCCCATCGCCTGCGCGTTGGCCGGGGCGGCCAGCTTGCGCGGGAACAGGAAATTTCGCGCGTAGCCTTCCGCGACATTGACCAGCTCGCCCTTCTTGCCCAGGGACTTGACATCCTGCGTGAGCACGACTTGCATGGCAAAGCCTCCTCTCTTGCGAATAAGTATAGCATGGCGCGCCGGAAAATGCAAGGGGGAGATCGCAAATAAAAAAGCCGCCCGCCTCATATGTATGCAGGGGATCACAGCTTCATCATGGGAGGCTTTTATGAACGACTGCTGCGGCTTCTGCCCGGGGTGGTATTACTACATGGACTGCCGGGGCAACTTCTGGGTGCCGTATGAGGTGCCGGCCGACAGCTGCGGCGGCTGCGACGAGTGCTGGTGCTGGCAGGGCTGCCCGCCGCCCACGGGTTCTACCGGGGCGACGGGGAGCGCCGGGGAAACAAATTTCCAGTCCATGTAAATTCCCAAAAAACACTTGACGAATCCCCTTTCATGCGATACAATAGAGGTATAGAGAAGGGAGGCTTGCGAATGGCCGGGCAGGATATCTTCCGCGAGGGCGACGGCATCGAGGAGTTCGACGGCGAGGTGCTGGAGGACTTCGGCAACGACATTGTCAGCGTGGTGGACGAGGACGGCAAGGAGCATGTCTTCGAGGAGCTGGACCGGGTGGACCTGCCCGGCGGCACCTACGTGGCCCTGGCCCCCCTGGTGGGCGAGGAGGGTGAGGACGAGGACGGCGACGACGAGCTGATCCTGCTGCGCGTGGAGGAGGAGGACGGCGAGACGTACCTGTCCATCCTGGAGGACGAGGCGGAGTTCGACGCCGTGGGGAAGGTGTTCTCGGAGAGACTGGGCATTCCCTTCGACGCGCAATAAATTTGTAATCACAGAAGCGAAGCGACCAGTCCCCTTGCACATAACTTATAATCTACAACAGCGAAGCGACATAAATCCCTGCTGAGTGCGATAACTACGGTCTGGATGGCCCTACACCATCATTACGGGGACCGTTCTCCGGTGCCGGATTGCAGACCTCCCGGGCAGGCTTCGGGCCTGTTTGGACGAAGGGAGCGCGAACGTGCCGGGAGGTCACCCACCTGCTTTTCGGGCAGGTCATTCCACGCCGTTCCGGCTTGGTGGGGATTTTAAATTTTGCTTGGAGAAACCATGAACTTACTCACCATCGCGATGAACGTGGTCGACGTCGCGGCGAACGGGCAGGCAATCGCATACGCCCAACGGGATACGAAGGCGGACGGGTCCGCGGTCGTGTCCTTTTCCTTGTGCGACTGGGGCAGCTTGCAGTGCCGCCCGATTTCCGAGATGGCCTATCTGCAGCTGAAATTCGGGGAGACCGGCGGCTATGTGGCCGATAGCCTCGTGGAATATTTCACGTGCCGCGCTGCGCGCCTGCCCGACGGCGGCTGCGCCGTGCTGCGCGCGGACTCCGTGCTACGGCTGTTCCGCCCGGACGGCCGCCTGGGGGCCTCCTTCCCGCTGGAATACCAGGGCTGCGACGCCTACGACATCGCCTGCGACGGCGCGGACCTGTGGTACACCGTGCCGGTGCGGGGCGCGCTGGTGCAGTTCTCCCTGCAAAGCCGCGAGATGGTGGTGCGCGTGGGCGGCCATGGGGTGTTCCCCCGGGCCACGGGCGTCACCCGCATCCAGGACAAGCTGTACGTGTGCTGCGTGCACGAGGTGAAGGCCCTGCTGCTGCCAAGCCTCGAGCTTGGCGAGCGGATCTACCTCGGGGACCTGCTGGAGAAATATTTCGTGGTGTTCGGGCGGCGCTTCGTGTGGATGGGCGGCGCGCTCTACGCCTGCGAGGACGAGGATGGGATTGTGTGAGGCGCGGGTATTTAAGACCGGCGTGATTAAAGATAAACTCGGAAGGAGGTGACAAGCATGGCGCCACCTGAATGGCTGGGATGGCTGAATGAGAATGTGTTCAACCCGCTGTTGGACATGACTGCCCCGCTGCGTGAAAGCCTGATCAACCCGCTGTTTGACAACGTGATCAACCCTTTCATTGCCTGGTTGGTCAATCTGTTCCACCTCTGAGCGCATCAAACAAAAAACGCAGGGAAAGCCAATGGCCGCCCCTGCGTGTTTTTTTACTCGCTTTTACGCATCCTCCACCAGCCCATACCATCTCCCGAACCAATACGCGAACGTATACACATAGCAGCTCTCCACGGTGTACGCGCCGCCGCTCTCCTCGTCGCGGAAGGCGTTGGGGTTGCGGTCGTACTTCGAGACGGCGGCCTCGTCCGGGGGCAGCAGCCAGGCGGTCTCTTTGCCGCCGGAAAGGCACCGGCGGGCGGGCATGTCGTGGCGGGCGGTGACGTTCACCGGGGAGGCCAGGCGGCTGGCGGGGTTGCGGCGGAACCAGCGCTCCAGGCGCGCCCAGTCGACGTATCCGTCAGGGCAGGCCAGGGCGAAGGGCAGGTCATAGCCCGGGTCGAACTCGCGGCCGATGCTGCCGCGCCAGGAGGCGAAGCCCGCCCCGTAGAGCTTGCGCAGCGCCTCGTCGGGCTCGAGCAAAATCAGCGGCCAGAACGCGGCGGTGGCCAGCATGTGGTCGCCGTACATGATCTCCTCGCAGGGCTCGTTGCCGAGGAACGCGCACATCTGGTCCAGGCGCTGCGCGTGCTTCGGGCCGAGGTATTGATAGCCTTTTGCAAGCAATTCGCTGTAGGTTTCGCCCCAGCGGGCGGTTGCGGGGTCGATGTGCGCCATTACCCGCAGGTACATCAGGAGCTCGGCGGAATTCAGGCAGGCGTCCACCCAGCCCAGGCCGCCGAACGCGAAGTAGCGCTCGCTGTACTTTGCCCAGGTGGTGGGCTTGCCGAAGGCGTCGATGAGCTCGCGGCCGTGGCCGAGGATATGCCCCAGCAGGGCCCTGCCGGCCCCGATGGCCAGGCGGTCCAGCTCGGGGTCCTCCTCGCCCAAAATAAGGTGCAGGTAGTACAGGTGGGCGAAGTGCAGGGTGAGCTCGTCGGAGCTGGTGTCGCCCTTGTAGACCAGGCTTTTGTCGGTGAAGCCCTCGTCCTCGTAGAGCTTGGCAAGGCGGGGGGGCACTTGATCCGGGCAAGGGATGATGGTCCCGGCGGTGCCGTCGCGCAGGGTGTTGTGCGTGGTGACGACCTGCGCCGTGCCGTCGCCGAGCTTGCGGAAGTAGAGGCCGCCGGCGGGGACGGGCTCGTGGGGCGTCATGTAGGTGCGCGCGGCAAAGCCGTCGCCCCGGCAGGGGATATAGAGCAGGAGCAGCATGGCCTCGCAGGCGCGCGTGGCGACGGCCCTGGCCGCGATGGCCTTCGGGTGATCCGCGCCAAGCTCGCGCCGCAGGACGCCGTAATGCAGCAGCTCGCCCATGGCGAAGCCGCAGCCGAAGCAGCCGTCGTTGTCGCTCTCGTTGTAGGGCACGGCGGTTTCGGGCCTGCCGGGGACGGACAAATGCCGCTGCGTCATCATGCCCCTTCGATCGACGACGCGCAGGCTCTCCTCCAGCAGCAGCTCGGCCTTCTCCTCGCCCGTGAGCCATTTCATGGTGATTTTCGCGGCGCCGGTGGCCGTGAGCACCCACAGCTCCTCATAATTGTTCATTGTACATTGTTCATTGTTAATTAGTATAGCCTTCACCTCGTTGTCGCAGAGGTGGCGCCCGGCGCTGAAGTACTGCACGCGGTCCTCCTTGCAGGGGGCGTGGGGGTCCCAGCGGGTCAGGCCGGTGCGCGCGCCGTACCAGGCCACGCCGTCCCGGCTTTCGGCGAAGCAGGTGTAGTCGCTTCGCTTCGAAGGCAGAGGAACGTCAGGAAGCGGGGGGCAGGGAGCGGGAGGTAGGGAATAGAGGCTGCGGGGGATGTGCGGGCTGCCGGCGGGGAAGAGCTCGATGAAACGGTTGAGGTGGCGCGGGATGCGGACGGGAGCGGGCATGGCGGTTCTCCTCCTATTTGTAACATTTGTATTAAATTTAAAAAGCACGCAAAAAAGTCAAAAAAAGCCTTGACAAAACGCGTGTCAAGGAGTACAATGAACAAATCTTGTGCTGTTAAACTGGCAGGCCTGTGCCCCCCGGTTCGCAACGCAAGCTTGAGGTTGCCACCATTCTAGCACAGATTACACAAAAAAGCAAGCTGTTTTTTCAATTTTTTTGAAGCGTTGTTTCATAACGCTCTCAGGGGATATATTACGAACGGAGGAAGAGAAGCCCATGCGCAACGTCACACCGGTCCGGCGCGGCACGGAGACCCGTTTGAGCTACGGAAAAATCCGCGAAGTCATGGATATGCCCAACTTGATCGAGGTGCAGAAGGACTCCTTCCAGTGGTTTCTGGACGTGGGGCTGCGGGAGGTGTTCCGCGACACCGCGGAGATCACCGACTACAGCAGGAACTGGGTGCTCACCTTTGTGGACTACCGGCTGGACGACAAGCCGAAGTACACCGTGCGCGAGTGCAAGGAGCGCGACGCCACCTACGCCGCCCCCATGCGGGTGAAGGCGAGGCTGCTCAACCGCGAGACCGGCGTGGTGAAGGAAAGCGAGATCTACATGGGCGATTTCCCGCTCATGACGGACAGCGGCACCTTCGTGGTGAACGGGGCCGAGCGCGTGATCGTCTCGCAGCTGGTGCGCTCGCCGGGCGTCTATTTTGGCATCAGCCACGACAAGACCGGCCTGGAGCTCTACAGCGGCACCATCAACCCCAACCGCGGCGCGTGGCTGGAGTATGAGACCGACGTCAACGACCTGTTCTATTGCAGGATCGACAAGAACCGCAAGCTCTTCGTCACCACGCTCATCCGGGCGCTGGGCATCGAGACCGACGCGGAAATCCGCGAGTTCTTCGGCGAGGACCCCCGCCTGGAGGCCACGCTGGAGAAGGACGAGATCGCCAACTCCGCCGAGGCCTGCATGGAGGTGTTCCGCAAGCTGCGCCCCGGCGAGCCCGTGACCCTCGACACCGCGCAGCAGCACATCGAGCAGCTGTTCTTCGACCCCCACCGCTACGACATCTCGAAAGTCGGGCGGTATAAATACAATAAGAAGCTTGCCATCGGCGCGCGCCTGGCCGGGTGCAGGCTGGCCGAGCCCGTGGCCGACCCCCGCACCGGCGAGCTGCTGGCCATGCCCGGCGAGCTGATCACCCGGGAGCGGGCCTACGAGCTGGAGCAGGCGGGCGTGACCCGCGCCGTGGTGCAGCTGGGGGAGGGGCATACCCTCACCATCGTCTCCAACGGGATGGTGGACCTGAAGGGCAAGCCCGACGCGGACGGCGGCACCGACGAGCGCCGCTGCGACTGGCTGCCCCAGTTCACCGAGGCGCAGCTGGAGGCCGCGGGCCTGAGCGAGAAGGTGGTCGCCGGCGTGTTCTTCGAGATCCTCTCGAAGGGCCTGGACGACGACGCCCTGCTGGCCGAGATGAAAAAGCGCGCCGACGAGCTGATCCCCAAGAACATCACCCACCAGGACATTTTCGCCTCCATCAATTACGTCAACTGCCTGGCCGCGGGCGTGGGCAAGGCCGACGACATCGACCACCTGGGCAACCGCCGCATCCGCTGCGTGGGCGAGCTGCTGCAGAACCAGTTCCGCATCGGCATGGCGCGCATGGAGAAGCTGGTGCGCGAGAAGATGACGCTGCAGGCCCAGGACGACGTGGACAAGATCTCCCCGGCGACGCTGATCAATATCCGCCCGGTGAGCATGGCGATCAAGGAGTTCTTCGGCTCCAGCCCCCTGAGCCAGTTCATGGACCAGACCAACCCCCTGGCCGAGCTGACGCACAAGCGCAGGCTCTCGGCCCTGGGGCCGGGCGGCCTCTCGCGCGAGCGCGCGGGCTTCGAGGTGCGCGACGTGCACTACAGCCACTACGGTCGCATGTGCCCCATCGAGACCCCGGAAGGCCAGAACGTGGGCCTGATCTCCTACCTCGCCACGTACGCGCGGATTAATAAGTACGGCTTCATCGAGGCCCCCTACCGCCGGGTGGAAAACGGCGTGGTGCTGGACAGGACGCGCTATATGCCCGCCGACGAGGAGGACGAATATATCGTCGCGCAGGCCAACGAGCCCCTGGACGAGAACAACTGCTTCGCCCGCCCGCGCGTGAACGCCAGGTGGCGCGACGAATACCTGGAGGTGGAGCGCGAGCGCGTGCAATACATGGACGTGAGCCCTAAGATGGTGGTGTCCGTGGCCACGGCGATGATCCCCTTCCTGGAGAACGACGACGCGAACCGCGCCCTGATGGGCTCCAACATGCAGCGGCAGGCCGTGCCCCTGCTGAAGACCGAGGCCCCTTACGTGGGCACGGGCATCGAATACAAGGCCGCGGTGGACAGCGGCGTGGTGGTGCTGGCCAAGGAGGCCGCCACCGTCACGTATGTCTCCGCGGACAAGATCGTGGTGCTGCGCGACGACACCGGCGCCCGGCGCACCTATGAGTTGATCAAGTTCATGCGCAGCAACCACGGCACCTGCATCAACCAGAAGCCCATCGTGGAGGTGGACGACCACATCGAGGCCGGGCAGGTCATCGCCGACGGCCCCGCCACCGACCACGGCGAGATATCGCTGGGCAAGAACGCCCTGATCGGCTTCATGACCTGGGAGGGCTACAACTACGAGGACGCCGTGCTGGTGAACGAGAAGGTCGTGCAGGACGACGTGTACACCTCCATCCACATCGAGTGCTTCGAGCTGGAGGCCCGGGACACGAAGCTCGGCCCGGAGGAGATCACAAGGGACATCCCGAACGTGGGCGACGACGCCATGAAGGACCTCGACGAGTTCGGCATCATCCGCATCGGCGCGGAGGTGAAGAGCGGGGATATCCTCGTCGGCAAGGTGACGCCCAAGGGCGAAACGGAGCTGACAGCGGAAGAAAGGCTGCTGCGCGCGATCTTCGGCGAAAAGGTGAAGGAAGTCAGGGATACCTCGCTGCGCCTGCCCCACGGCGAATACGGCATCGTGGTGAACGTGGAAGTCTTCACCCGGGAGAACAGCGACGAGCTGAGCCCCGGCGTGAATAAAGTGGTCAGGTGCTTCATCGCGCAGAAGAGGAAGCTCAGCGTGGGCGACAAGATGGCAGGCCGCCACGGCAACAAGGGCGTGGTGTCCCGCATCCTGCCGCAGGAGGACATGCCCTTCCTGGAGGACGGCACGCCGCTGGATATCGTGCTGAACCCCCTGGGCGTGCCCAGCCGCATGAACATCGGCCAGGTGCTGGAGGTCCATTTGGGCTTCGCGGCGCGGCAGCTGGGCCTGAAGACGGGCGAGACCATCAAGCTGATGACCCCCGTGTTCGACGGCGCGCACGAAAGCGACATCACCGAGGCGCTGCGCGAGGCCGGGGCGGACGAGGACGGCAAGAGCTGGCTCTACGACGGCCGCACGGGCAGGCGCTTCGACAATAAGGTCACGGTGGGCGTGATGTACTTCCTGAAGCTGCTGCACCTGGTGGACGACAAAATACACGCGCGTTCCACCGGGCCGTACTCCCTCGTCACCCAGCAGCCGCTGGGCGGCAAGGCGCAGTTCGGCGGGCAGCGCTTCGGCGAGATGGAGGTCTGGGCCCTCGAGGCCTACGGCGCGGCCTACACGCTGCAAGAGATTTTGACCGTGAAATCCGACGACGTGGTGGGGCGCGTGAAGACCTACGAGGCCATCGTGAAGGGCAAGAACGTGCCGCAGCCCAGCATCCCCGAGAGTTTTAAAGTACTTGTGAAGGAGCTGCAGTCCCTCGCGCTGGACGTCAGGATACTCGACAAAGAGGGCGAGGAGATCGACCTGAAGCAGACCTTCGAGGACGAGCCGGGCTTCGGCGTGCCTGAGCGCGCCGCCGAGCGCCCCGACCTCTCCATCCTGCCCGACGACGACGAGGACGACGAGGAGGACCTGGAGGACGAGGAGGAGGAATACCTGGCGGAGGACGAGGAGTTGGAGGAAGAGGACCTGCTGGACGACTACAGCGACGACTACAAGGCGGAAGAGTGATTTGAATGAACAATGAATAATTAACAATCGCATACGCGTTGCACCAATTGTTCATTGTTCATTGCCAATTGTTAATTAATTAGGGGAGGGCATATGGAACAGCAACAGCAGCATGTCACCTTCGAATCGATCAGGATCGGTTTGGCGTCCCCTGAGCAGATACGCGCGTGGAGCTTCGGCGAGGTGAAGAAGCCCGAGACCATCAACTACCGCACCCTCAAGCCCGAGCGCGACGGCCTGTTCTGCGAACGCATTTTTGGCCCCACGAAGGACTGGGAGTGCCACTGCGGCAAATACAAGCGCATGCGCTACAAGGACAAAATCTGCGAGCGCTGCGGGGTGAAGGTCACCAAGGCCAAGGTGCGGCGCGAGCGCATGGGGCACATCGAGCTTGCCGCCCCGGTGAGCCACATCTGGTATTTCAAGGGCATCCCCTCGCGCATGGGGCTGATTTTGGACATCTCCCCGCGCAACCTGGAGAAAGTCCTCTACTTCGCCATGTATATCGTCACCGACCCGGGCGACACGCCCCTGCTCAAGGGCCAGACCCTGGACGAGAAGACCCACGCGGAGTACCGCATGCGCTACGAGCAGGACTTCAAGGCGGGCATGGGCGCCGAGGCCATCAAGGAGCTGCTGGCCGGCGTGGAGCTCAACGAGCTCTATGATGAATTGATGGCGGAGTTCGAAACGGCGACGGGCCAGAAGCGCGCCAAGCTGCTCAAGCGCCTGGAGTGCGTGGAGGCCTTCCGGCAGTCCGGCAACCGCCCCGAGTGGATGATCCTGGACGCGGTGCCGGTGATCCCGCCGGAAATCCGGCCCATGGTGCAGCTGGACGGCGGCAGGTTCGCCACCAGCGATTTGAACGACCTGTACCGCAGGGTGATCAACCGGAACAACCGCCTGCAAAAGCTGCTGGAGCTGGGCGCGCCGGAAATCATCGTGCGCAACGAGAAGCGCATGCTCCAGGAGAGCGTTGACGCCCTTATTGATAATGGCCGCCGCGGCAGGCCTGTGACCGGGGCAAATAACAGGGCCTTCAAGTCCCTCAGCGACATGCTCAAGGGCAAGCAGGGGCGCTTCCGCCAGAACCTGCTGGGCAAGCGCGTGGACTACTCGGGCCGCTCGGTCATCGTGGTCGGGCCGGAGCTGAAGATCCACCAGTGCGGCCTGCCCAAGGAGATGGCGCTCGAACTGTTCAAGCCCTTCGTCATGAAAAGGCTCGTCGAGACCGAAAAGGCGGGCAACGTGAAATCGGCCCGCAAGATGGTGGAGCGCAGCCACAACGACGTCTGGGATGCCCTGGAGGTGGTCATCGAGGACCACCCCGTGATGCTGAACCGCGCGCCGACGCTGCACCGCCTCGGCATTCAGGCCTTCGAGCCCGTGCTCGTCGAGGGCCGCGCCATCAAGCTGCACCCCTTGGTGACCACGGCCTTCAACGCGGACTTCGACGGCGACCAGATGGCCGTGCACGTGCCGCTGAGCGTGGAGTCCCAGGCGGAGGCAAGGCTGCTGATGCTCGCAGCGAACAATCTTCTAAAACCCTCGGACGGACGGCCCGTCACCGTGCCAACCAACGACATGGTGCTGGGCTCCTACTACCTGACCTACGTGCGGCCCGGCGCGCCCGGCGAGGGCAAGGCCTTCGCCAGCGTGAACGAGGCGCAGATGGCCTACGACGAGGGCATCCTCGACCTG
>Ga0268262_10001683_pt1 | contig 26925 bp, 30 predicted proteins | sample TergutNc150P3_FD_190354 | JGI IMG/M metagenome (GOLD analysis project Ga0268262, IMG submission 190354) | Nasutitermes corniger P3 segment gut microbial community from laboratory colony in Florida, USA - Nc150 P3 (SPAdes) (version 2) | ecosystem: Host-associated > Arthropoda: Insects >... | reverse complement strand
TTCACGCGTGACCTTAGCCTGCTCAAGTGCTGTGAGCTGCGCTATTATGTTATTAGTGTCCAACCCGGACGCTAAACCACCTACTGACATTGCTGGCATAAGGACCTCTTTTTCGTTAAATCTACATTCTATATCGGCACTATCAAGTTAATCCTTTAGTTTTTAACAAAATAATGGACTTTTAATAGTATGTATGTGACGTGCAAAAACTGTGCCAATATCAAAACACATTCACCCTTTCCACTCCGTTGGAGTGCATAATGAAGATATAGGAATACTCCCCAGCACCTATATCCAAAGGATTTCTTATACCTAGGGAATCCAAACTTATGGTTTTGCGCCAAAATGCTTGATTGTCAAAAACCCCTATTTTTCTGCATTTTTTGTCCAAAAGGTAAACTCCGTAGTCATTTGCGGCTATTCTGTCTGCGGAACAGAAGTTTTTTTCGTTGCCCGGAATGGAAGACATCGGTTCTTTGCGGATTAAATCCCCGTTTTTTGAGTACATTGCAAGATTTTGAGCTTCTGCAACATAATATTCGCTGTTGGTAGCTGCCAAAGCCAAAACGCTTTGAGAGGGTATGCTGCCTTTTTTAGCACAATTAGAACCGGATATGTTCCAAATTTCCACCCCAGCTCTATCCCCAACAGCAAGTTCCTGCCCGTTAAGTGCAAAAATTCCGTTTTTGGCATAGCATTTTTCTTTGTCTTCTTTGGTTTTTAAATAGGCTCCGTCTTGAACATAAAAATTATTGTTTGCAAAAATAACATCATTTGGAAACCCCTTAAACTTATATGTATTTTCCAAATTAAAAGCGCACTCGTATAAATTATCCCGTTTATAGGAATACACATAAGAAAAATCATCTAAAATATAAAGCTCATTTCCATTATTGCCGGTTGCCATTTTAAGCACTTTGCCCACATTGGGCAGAAATTCGTCAAAAGAGCAAGAAGCTCTGCCAACATGTCCGCCTCCCCATTCCGCTCCACACCCTATTAAGAGCAACAAGAACAAGAACAATAATTTATTCATTCAACTCTTTGCCTTCAAAGGTTTCCACCAAGCTTCGTTTTCAACATACCACTTAACGGTTTCGGGCAGTCCTGTGCTGAATGTGTATCTCGGTTCCCAGCCTAGTTCTTTGCGAATGCGTGTGGCATCTATGGCATAGCGCAAGTCGTGCCCAAGCCTGTCTGTCACAAATTCAATTTGGGATTCATCCATTTTCATTATTTTAACAAGTTCTTTTGCAATATCTATGTTTTTCCATTCATTGCTCCCGCCAATATTGTATATCCGGCCAGGTTCTCCCTTTTCAAGTGCAAGCAAAATTCCACTGCAATGGTCTTCTACGTGGAGCCAGTCGCGAATGTTAAGGCCTTTACCATAAACGGGGATTTTTTTGCCTTGCATTAAGTTTGTGACCGCAAGGGGTATAAGTTTTTCGGGAAATTGGTAGGGGCCATAGTTATTTGAGCAACGAGTGACAACGGTATCTAATTTGTAAGTTTCGTGCCAAGCCCGCACCAAAAGGTCTGCGCCTGCTTTTGAGGCGCTGTAGGGGCTGTTAGCGGCAAGGGGAGTGTCTTCGGTGAAATAGCCTGTGCTTCCAAGCGTTCCGTAAACCTCGTCTGTGCTAACTTGCAAATGCCTTACGCCTTTTTCTTTTGCGTATTTCAGCAGGTTTAATGTTCCCTCCACATTTGTGCGAATAAATACGCCGGGGTTTTTTATGGAATTGTCAACATGCGATTCTGCCGCAAAATGCACAATGGCATCTGGCTTACCTGCCGGCAGCAAATCGCCCGCTGCTAAAATTTCCTGTTCCTTTGTTATATCACCTTTGAAAAATTTGTAATGTGAATTGTTTTCCACATCTTTTAAATTTTCTATGTTGCCAGCATAAGTTAAAGCGTCCAAATTAACTATGTTCCAATTTGGTCTCTCCCTCAAAACGAACCGCACAAAATTTGTCCCTATAAACCCGCAGCAACCGGTTGCTAGAATATTCATAAGGAGTAATGTAGAATTTTCTATATTAATAACCATATACCATAGGGGGGTTTATGAAGCGTTTTTTGATTTTTGTCGCCGTTTTAGGTTCTCTTCTTGCTTTTGCCTGTTCAAGCAAAAATAATCACGAAGAAGAACTTTTGTCATCTTCTTCGGAGGTTTTATCCTCTTCTGAAGATTCATATTCATCCGAAGTTTCGTCTTCATCGGAGGCTTTGTATTCGTCTGAGGTTTCATCTTCGTCAGAAGAACTTGATTTGTCCAGCAGTTCTGATGAGGCTTCCAGTCCTAGCTCGGATATTAGCAGTAGTTCCGAAGAAAAGGAGAATGTAAGTAGTTCTAGTTCGGCAAAAAGCAGCAGTTCTAGCTCGGTAAAAAGCAGCAGTTCTAGCTCAGTAAAGAGCAGCAGTTCTAGCTCAGTAAAGAGCAGTAGTTCTGCTGTGGCAGCAAACAGTTCTAGTTCAGCAAAAAGTAGTAGTTCTAATGCGGCAAAGAGCAGCAGTTCTGCTACTGTGGTAGCAGATCCAAAAGAGAATTTTCATATTTATCTGGCTTTTGGGCAATCAAATATGGAAGGGCAAAATCCAAATTATGCCAGTGATTTTACCAGTGCCGCTGCGAAATATAAGCAAAATGTGAATAAGCGTTTTAGGGTTATGACTGCAGTAGCCGGAAGCTATAAACTCGCCAGCGGAAGCGAGCAGCGCGCTCAGGGACAATGGTACACGGCTGTGCCTCCTATTATAAGAAATAACCTTGGACTAAGCCCCGCCGATTTTTTTGGCAGAACCTTGGTTGCTGGAATACCCGACACAAATATAAAAATAGGAGTTATTGCTGTTGCCGTTGCTGGAGCCGCAATAGAGGGTCTTGAAAAGGTGAGTGGCGCAACAAATACCTATTACAACACTCAACAAGATTTTATGAAAAACATTGCCAAAACCTACGACAACAATCCATATAACCGCCTTATAACGCTGGCTAAAGATGCACAGAAAGTAGGAGTTATCAAAGGCATTATAATGCACCAAGGCGAGTCTGGCGCGGTGAGCGGAGATTGGGCGAAAAAGGTAAAAGGCATTTACGATAATTTGTTGAGCGATTTGGGGCTTCCTGCCAACTCGGTGCCATTCTTGGCTGGCGAACCCGTAATCACTGCCTCCAATCCAAACCAAAACAATGCCACCCTCATAAGGAGCATCACAACCACAATGAATGGCAAGCTGCCAAACGGTGCCAATGTTGCGCACGTAATTTCATCACAAGGTTGTACGGATATGGGAGATAATCTGCATTTCAGCTACGATGGCTACGAAAAGTTAGGCACGCGGTATGGAGAGAAAATGTTGGAGCTTTTGTATAACAAGTAGAACAAGTAGAGAAATTTCTAAATTATAGCCTTCAATGGCAAAAGTAATTTCCCTCTTGGTTTTATTGCTCTCTGCCCTTGCTTTTGCAAGGGCTTCTGCTGTGATTACCTTGGAAATGCCAATTGGAGCGCGGCAACTCGGCATGGGAGAGAGCGGGGTTGCTCTTGGAGACGATGGCAATGCGCTTTATTACAACCCCGCAGGGCTCGCATTTGGGCCACTCGCAAATGAATGGGAATTGTCTAAAGAAGGTAAATTCACTGCACTTGCCGCTCGCAATCGCAGGGGATTTTTAACTCGCAATGAAGTTTGGGCAGGAATGGCGAATGGAATTTTGCACTTTGATGGACAAATTTGGCGTGAAAATGTAGCCCTTCCTCTTGAAGGAAACGCAAAACTCAGAGATGTTGTGCGAACTTTTATAGGCACAGAAATTTCTCTAGATTCAATATCTGGAGTTGTGCGCGCATATAATGGCATAAAATCATTAAAAGAAGAAGAATTGCTGGTTGAGGTTAAAATTCCTTTTTCTGTAATGATTAAAGACTCTGTTACAGCCTTGCTTTACGAAATGCGCACGGAAAAGCTTTGGATAGGCACAACTAAAGGTTTGTTTCGCTTTGATGGCAAGGGTTTTAAAGATTTTGCCGGAGAATTTGGAACACGCAAAATAACCTCCATTACAAACCAAGGCGCAACCCTTTGGATAGGCACAGACAATGGGCTTTTTGCTTATAGAAACGGAGCTTTTGAACAAAGAGGCGCGGTTTTGCCATCTCAAAAAATAACTTCAATAGCTTGGCACGAATCGCGCAAAGAACTTTATGTTGGCGTGGACAGTGCGGGCATAGCGAGGCTAATCCCAAAACAGCACGATAGCGATAAAGACAAATGGAGCGTATTTGCACTTGAAGATGGCATTATGGATTTAAGCCCAAGGGCAATAGCTATAGATAGCTCCGGACATATATGGGTAGCACATAAAGATGGGCTTTCGCATTTTAATTTGAGAAGGTGGGAACAGGTTCGTTTTGAAAAAAACGAGGTTTACGGCATAACGATTTCTGAAAATGGTGCTATTTGGATTGGCACAAGCAAAGGCGTGTGGAGCTATTTGCCAGAATATGCAACTCCAAGCGGCCGCAAAAGTGAAACCGAAATGAACAGAGCCGAAGATACGCAGGGGCAGTGGAACCATTACCATACGGGAAACGGACTTGTGAGCAATACGGTTTGGAATGTGCTTGCGCTTGGCAACGATTTATGGCTTAGCACGGTTGCAGGTATTGAACGCTATCATGCAGCGCAAAACCAAGTTGCATTTTTTTACGAAAAACTTTTGCCTATTCTCAACATTCCAGACCTCTATCATCTATACACGGGAGTCACTTTTCCGCTTGGCGACTGGGGAACTTGGGGCTTATTTGTGAATTTCATAAGTTTTGGGGAAACTTTTGTTTCAAATGAAATAAATCCGGATCAGGAAAGCAGTTCTTTTAATAGTTCCGAAACGGTTATTGGTTTGAGCTATGGAACAAAGTTAAACAAAAATTGGGGCTTAGGACTGAGCTTTAAATTTTTCTATTCTGCACTCAGCTCTGGAGCAGCATTGAACGAACCAGATGCAACCACTGCGAGCTATGCCATTGATATTGGTGTTTTGGGGCGCAATTTGCTAGGTTTAAATGGGCTTAGATTTGGTGCGGTACTGGCAAACATAGGACCTAATGTTTACTATGTGGAAAAATCCAATAATTATCCAATTCCTTTAACTTGGCGTTTTGGACTTTCTTACGATTTAGTAAAACTCCCCGACCATCGCATAACCTTGAGTACAGATTACAGCAGAATGGTTATCTACGAAAATTCCAAAGGCGATGCAGAGCCTTTCTATATTTCTGCATGGAAATCTTGGTTTTACCCAGAAACAGCAGCAGATAACGATAATGCCATAAACACGTTCAAAAAGACTTTCCAAGAAGGCATTCTGAGTTTGGGTGCAGAATATGTTTATGCCGGCACAGTGGCTCTCAGAGCTGGTTATCTCCACGACAAAATAGGCAGCAGACAAGAACTAGACATTGGTCTTGGAGTTATGCTCTCCGATATGTTGCAGTTAGACATTGCAAGCGTTCAAAACGTTAGCAATTTGGAAGGTGTTAGGGACGGACAACTTAGATTTGCTGGCTTATTCAGATTCTAAAAGTGTTTCTCTTTTAGTCTCCTCTCTCAACTTTAATATCAAACACCGGTTCGTATTTGAATTTTACGGCTCGGAAAATTGCTCTGCCAGCTTTTAGCATTGCAAATTCTGTTTTCCCGTCAAAATTTGTTTTTGAACTTTGCAGAGTACCTAAAACAAAAACATCTTGCAAAGAAAAACTGCCCAAAAATTTGGAATCAAAAACAGATAGGTTTCCTTGAAAAGATGATGAATAAAGAGAAAATTTTTTGTTTGCCGTTATTTCCGAAAAATAACTGTCTATTGACCAAACTGCCATTTGGTAAAAAATTGCATTTTCCTTGAAAATAGATTTGGTGAAATTAAGAGTTCCGTAAATTATCGCATTGGTAAAATCCACATCTTTTTGAAATTCGCTTTCCAAAAAAATCACATTGCCATCAAAACGGGTGCGGACATTATTGTTTTTTTGCGCAACCACCTTTTCCTTAAAAACACAACGCAAGCAGAAAAAATTAGCCTTTACTCTCGCTTCAAACATCTCTGAACCAACTGGAGAAGGTTTTCCAACGTTAGAAAAATCCAAAACTCCTTCCACAACAGCATCTTTTATTTCAACCGACTCGCCTTTTTCCAGTTTTTTGATTATATCCACTGCTTTAACAGTGGTTTCTCCAAAACAGGAAGTAAGGGCAAGCAAAACGGCAAGAAAGAAAGGCATAATTACTGCCTCTTTATGCGTTTAACCGGATGGGCTTTTTCCCTGTACTTGGCTACTTTTTTTGCAAAAACACCGTTTTTCTTGTCTCTGTTAAGCAACTTTTTTATTTCTTGCGGAGTGTAAGCGTTATATGCTCCCAAATCCACAACTGAATGAACCGGAGCGATTTTTGACCTTTTTGCCAAAACCTTAGAATTTATAGGCTTGGATATCATAACGCCGTTTTCGAATTTCAAGGGTTTGCCACGGTCAGCAGTTATAAAATAAAAATTATTGTCTTCGTTGGTCTCCTTAATAACATTCTCAAAATCGGCATATACAACCAAATAATAATCTCCGGTTATCTCTGGCATTATATAAGGTATTTCCATATCCATATCGTCTCCCGTTTCTGCTTCGCCTGCTTTTTTGCCGGGTTCAATATTCATATTGTTCCAAATTCCGCCTGCAAGTGCATCGGTATATTCATATTTTCCCCAGCAAACTTTATTGTCAAAATCGCTAGGTTTTGTACAAGGTTTTCCATATTCATCAGTATAACGGTCTTCAAAAATAATTTCATAGTCGTCTTCGGCATCAAAAGCATTGTAATATAAATAATAAACACCCCAGTTTTGATTTGCCAAAATTTTATTTGAGCCGTTGTTATACACTTGATAAGAAAATGCACGAGCTCTAGGATTGTTTGGTCTTTCGGGATCTAGGTAGTCTTCGGCAAATTTTGCCAGCAAATCGTAGGTATTGCTAGGCGGAGGATTTGGAGGTGGATCTGGCTTTACAGGGTCATCTGGAGAAGAGGAATTTTGCGCTACAAACGCATATTTGCAAAAATCATTCAAAAAGAAACCGTAATCTATCCATATACTTCCATTATCTCCCCAGTCTGTGCCCCAAGAATTGCGAACCTTAAAAGCTCCACCAGTCCCTTTTGAATCATCATAGCCCACGAGAACCATAGCATGTCCGCCACTTTGGTTATAATCCGAATATAAAACCGTTTTATCTCCCCACCTCCTTCTAAAATTATCACCGAGTTTTCCGGCAAAAAGTATAGGTCTGCCTTGGGAAAGGTAGGTTTTGAAATTCTCTAAATCCATGCCCTCCTTTTTATCGCTATTTGAGTAGTAGAGTTTTTCGTTGTAGGCTATTTTGCGGTAGTTTGCCAATTTGTTATTTGGGTTCATCTTCGCCATGGAACTACTTGCATCACATGAATTTGCCATATCATAAGGGACATCTGCCATACTGGCTACACCACTGGTGATAAGGGCTTCCATAGCACGTTCAAAGGCTGTGCCGCCCGAACAACTTCTTTTTTCGGGAGGAATAATCAGCCATAAATCTTTAGGGCTTGTTTGATTTGAAGACTTTGCCAAATCGGAAGCAGTCCAGTTTTTCTCTATGGCGTTTAGCGCAGTTTTAAAAGCATAGCCTGTGGACCAAGCAACGCACGTGCCATAAGACCCTTGGCTTTGTATGGGCGGAAATTTATCTTCAATGAGATAAGATTTTGGAAAGTCGGCATCGGCATCGCCGAAATTCTTTATATCTTGCGGAACCTCTTTCACGTTTTTTTCGTCTTCAGGCGACAATCCCATTCCGAGATTATTGTCATTACCAAACACATCGTCAAAAAACGAGTGCTCGCCGCAGCTTAATAGCATAAAAACCAGCGGAACAAAGTATTTTTTCATGGGTACCTCCTAATCGGCTTCTTTTCTGACTTTTTTTGTTTCTGAATTAGAACTAGAATATTCATCATAATTTGAAACTTCCTTTCTAGCTTTTTTAGCTTCTGTGCTAGAACTTTTTTCAATTCTTGAACTAGAACTCTCTTTGTTATTTGGGACTTCTTTTCTAGATTTTTTAGATTCTGAGCTAGAACTAGAAGCCTTCTTGTCATTTTCATCTTCTTCTGTAGAGGGGAATTTTAAATCATCTAATGCTTTTTTTACATACTGGCACTGCAAAATGGAAAGTGCATATAAAACAACGATTGCCAATAAAATACTTCTCTTCATATTCAAATCCTCTTCACATACACGACTATTCGCCATGTATGTGGATGGTAGCTATTTTCCATTATTTGCAATAACCAGATAAAAACAATGTCTCAAATTTTAAAATGTAATAAGAAGTCTCTTTCCAAAGAGAAGTTACATTAACAAGTTCACCGCCTCCACATTGATTGGCTAAAGATCTTGTAGCTTCTTCGGCTTTTTCCAATTTCATTGGGGTAAGCAAAAGAATATTCATGCTGGATGTTTCAGCAGTAACTTTCTTTCCGCTACTTTCGATAACGGGACCGGCAACACCGGCACTAACTACACTGCAACCCATAAGGGCAACTGACGCGACTATTGCTAAAGATATTAGCTTTTTCATATTGAACTCCTTTTGTTTTTATGTGTTGTAAAGCAAAGCCTTAAAAACAGAAAGCCTTGCAGTATTATTGCACTTGCAAATAATTCTTTTGAAATTTGCGCTTTGAGGGGCATAAACGTCATTTGGAGCATAAATATAGAAAAAGTTAGGAAGATTGGGCAAGTGGAAATAGAAAATTTGTTATATTTTTGCTTAAATATATGTGGAAATATGCTGTATTTGCAAAAAATTTGCGTTTAACCGAGCCTTTTTTTGAAAAAGCGGGTGTAAAACAGCCAAAATATGGCGAAGTTTTGAGGAATTTGCTCTGCGATGCCTTTGATTTTGTTTTTAGGCACCCAAAAACGAGCGATCCGCTCCCGATTTTAGAAGAAATGAGAAAAGGCGGGATTATGTTAACCGCTCACTACGGGAATCACGAACTTTTTGGTTTTAAGCTGGCAGCAAGCGGCTTGCCTTTAAATGCCTTAGTGCAAGAGCAAAAACCAAAGTTTTTTGATATGTGGCTGCAAAAAAAAAGAACCGTCAACGGAAAATGCTTTACAGAAAAAATAAAACCTGAGCATTTGATAGATTTTATAGACAAGGGCGGTTTATTCGGGCTAATCGCCGACCAGAATTTTAAAAAACTTCCCCCTCTTTCCATAAGGAAAAAATGCGAAAGTTCCTTTTTGGGTGTCAAGGTTCGTTGCAATCCGCTACCGGCTTTTATTTTGGAACACCGCCCTCAAACTCCCGTATTTTGCGGCTCTTTTGGGCAAATAAAAAAAATACCCTCAGAAAACTTTTACGCCCATTACCATTCTTGGCTGGAGAATTTGATTTTGAAAAATCCTACAAAATGGTATGGGTGGTTTCATAATAGGTTTGAATCACGCCCATAATGCCGCAGTAGGCACGGCAAGCATATCTTTGCCAAAAGGTATAGTGTGTTCCCCTGAATAGAGTACAATACCTTTAAATTGTTTTTTTGCAAGATTGTTTTTAAACCACTCCAAATGCTTGAAATCATCTTTTGAAACATTATGTCCTGCCTTTACCTCAATACCCAACAGTTTTTTGTCATTTTGTTCAACAATAAAATCTATTTCTCGTTTTTCTCTATCTCTGTATTGATAAAGCGAATGATTTTTACTAAAATCTATTTGCGCAACGAGTTCTTTATATATAAAAGTTTCTATTAATTTTCCAGAACGGTCAGTATCTAAGGCTACTTCCTGTTCATTCCAGTCTAAAATAGAGCTCATAAGTCCAGAGTCAGAAACATATAACTTTGATTTTCTCCCCACTCTATCATAGTCGGTATATATCCAAGGAGAGACCTTGTCAAATAAAAACATTGAAACTAGGGTATTTATATAAGTTTCTATTGTTGGTTTTGATATTGAGAGTTTTGAACAAATTCCTGCAATATCAATAAATTTCCCAGACCAAGATAGCATAATTTTAAACAATTCTTCCAAAGAATCCTGCCTTTTTATATTGGAAATATCTTTCAAATCTCTTAACATTAGAGTATTTATATAATCTTTATGCCATTCTTTGGTATCTGAAATGTGTTTCATTTTAACCGCTTCGGGATACCCTCCTTTAAAAGCCATATTTATTATTGCCAGTTTGTCAAAACCGCCTATTTTTGCAGGGAAATCCAGAGCAAAGGCTCTTTCTAAAAAATTTGGCTTGCTGTCCAAAATTTCTCCGGCAGTTAAGGTTCTCAAACGAACGTTTTTAATCCTTCCTGCAAGGCTTTCGGTAACAGCGGGCAATGTTTGCAAATTTGCTGAACCTGTCAATAAATATTGCCCATTTCTGTTGTTTTCGTCAACAACAAGTTTTATTTCTGGCAATAGCATCGGTGCTTTTTGCACTTCGTCTATAATCATTGTTTGGGAATTGCTTTTTATAAAACCTTTTGGGTCTTCCAACGCACCTTTTAAAAGTGAGGTATCGTCTAATGACCTATAGATGCAATTTTTATTTGCAATTTGCTTAGAAAGCGTTGTTTTGCCAGTTTGTCTTGCGCCAGATATAAGGACAATTCGCCTGCTGCGCAAGGCTTGCTTAACATTTTCGCCCAAAAATCTGCTATACTCTCTGCTCATAAGCATAAATATAGCAAAAATCCGCGAAAAGTAAAGTAGAAACCCCGCGAAAAGTAAAGTAGAAACCCCGCGAAAAGTAAAATACAGCAAAATGGTATGGGTGGTTTCATAGGCGGTTTTAATAATTTATATATTATATCCTAATATGACCTTTATCGGTAAAACTTGCTCTTTCATTGCGGCTACGCTCTGCCTCTTGTCGCTTTCCTTTTGCACTCCCAACATTGAGCCTGCTCCGCTACCAGATAAACCGAGTGATTCTTCTATTGCTGACCTAAGCTCAAGCTCGCTTGCTGAAATTTCTGGTCGTTCTAGTTCAAGCAAATACGGGCAAAGCAGTAGCAGTACAGTGACGGGATACAGTTCTAGCAGAGGTAGTTCTAGCTCATCAAGTGTATTGCCCAGCAGTTCCTCTTCCGTTCCTAGTTATAGTTCTAATTATAGTTCTATTTCTGCACCAAGTTCTAGCTCTGTGTCGGCACCTTTGTCAAGTTCAGCAACGCAATGTAAGTTCAACTTCTTTTCAAATCCAGAAAATATCCAAAACATCATGTGCGTAGCAACCATATGTAATTACGAAGAAAAAAACGGGTGTGGGCCACAACTTATTGAAATCGGTTATTCAGTTGACTTTTATATGGTCAATCGCGTGACAAGAGATACAGCATATTTGTCTCCAGCTAGAGGTAGCCAAAAGAGATACTCAACTTGCACTGGTACAATCAATGACTTTAAATGCAATGGTGCTCAAGGTATCACGGTGAGCAATGCCGTTTACACCTGCGGCGGTATAGACAAATGCAGAGGCTCTGCCCAAGCAATTGACAAGGCTGGAATAATTGGAAGTTGGAATGTATATGTGCGTTTGATGACCAAAGATGGCAAGCCTGTAGAAGGTGCCAAGCCTATTATGATAGACTCCTTCAAAAGTGAAAGCAATACCCGCATAGTGTGGGGTACCTTGTATGGCATGGATTCTGGTAAAGAGTTCCAATTGAAAGATACTCATGGAAACATAACCAAAAGAGAACAAACTATAGTTGCAGGCGAGCATACACCTATTTACATATCCATCGGCAGTTGGACAGACGATAATTATAATATTTTTGAATACGATGATGACCCAGATGTTGCTGGCAAATCGTATTCGCTTAGTATTATTGGCGGCGCAACGGAGCAAAAAATAAACGGAGTTCTTCCTGCAAGCGGAGTAGATACTTTGTGGATAGAGAAAGGCATTGGGGAATTTTTCTTGAATGTGGTTCCTGAAAGTGCAAGTGCGCCATCTATGAAACTAACTGTGAACAATTGAATACTTTACTATATTACTCCAAACCAAATAAGAGGGCAAACATGGAAGAAAAATCGATATTGAATGACGGTTTGTTTAACCATAATCTCTTTATTGTGTGGAAACCCGAATACGATTTGGGAATACACATTATTGACGAGCAACACAAGGGGATTGTGTCAACCATAAATTCTCTATTCTATGCAATGCAAAATAAGCACGGCGAAAATGTACTCAAGTCGGTAATCAGCATGGTAACAGAATATACGCATATCCATTTTGATGTTGAAGAGGAATTCCTGCAAAAGTGCGGATTTACCGATTTTAAAAAACATCGCGAATGGCACAATGAGTTGAGGTATAAACTATCCCATGAGGGAAGCAAAAGTTTATGGGACCACAACCCTCAAGAATTTTTGGATTTCCTCAAAAATTGGTGGATAGACCATATCTGCGAAAAAGACCGCATATTTAGGGATTATCTTTTGTCTGGAGCATGAGCTTCTTTTCCTTTTTCAAGGCGCGTTTTATTTTTGTGGCGGCATAGCGCTCTGCCCTTGTTGGACGTTCTTTTACAGGCATTTCTTCAATTTCTTCGGGGGGTAGCTCAATGTCTTCGGGGTTTGCAAAAATTTGAGGCGGTTCAAAAAGCTGCACCGGTAAATTGTTTTTTTCTTTGGTTTTTCGCAAAAAATCAAGAGCATTTTTTAAGGATTCATCTTCTTCAATTTTGAATTCCATTGCTTTTTTTGTTTTTGGATGTTTGAATTTTATTTTATAAGACTGCAAAAGCTGGGCTGGAGAGAGTTCCAAAAGTTTTTCTGCCACTGGTTTGTAAATGGTATCTACTCTTTTTGCGCTCTCTTCCCTACCCTCATAAAGTGGGTCTCCCACAACCGGATTTCCCAAGTAGCGTGCATGAACTCTTATTTGATGTGTTCTCCCTGTGTTCAATTTGAACTCAACCAAAGATGCAATGCCATAAGTTTCCAGCGTTTTGTAATTTGTTTTTGCGGCTTTGCCCTCTGCTTGTACACTCATTTTAAGGCGGTTCCTTTGGTCGCGTTCTATGGGGGCATCAATTTCACCTTCTTGGTCGCGCAAAATTCCCCAAATCACCGCTCGGTATGTTCGCTCCAAAATTCTCTCTTCCAGTTGATGGGTTAATTCCCTGTGAGCCATATCTGTTTTTGCCACAACCAAAAGACCAGGGGTGTCTTTGTCTAGCCTGTGCAAAATTCCAGGGCGCAGCGGGCCGTTCACTTGCGAGAGATTTTTGAAATGCCAAAGCAATGCGGCTGCTAGAGTTTTTTTGCTCACTCCGTTTCCTGGGTGCATTGCCATATTTCGTGGTTTATTTATCACCGCTAAATGCTCGTCTTCAAAAACAATGTTCAGCGGGATATTTTCGGGTTCCAAATGGCTTTCTGTTTTAACGGGCAAATGCAAAATTTCAATAGGCAAATCATTATTTTCCTCTACTTCAAAACTTTTGAGCAAGGGTTTGCCGTTTAATAGAACTTTTTTGTCTGCAATTATTTTTTGCAAATCTGTTCTGGAATATTCTGGATATTTTGCCTGCAAATATTTGTCTAGTCGCATTTGGACAAACCCTTATTCCTCACAAGATAGCTTTTATATGTGGCAATGGCAATGCACGTAAATGGAATGGCAAGCACAAATCCCAAAAATCCTAGCAGTTTTCCCCAAATTGCAAGAGACATTAAAATGAGAATAGGAGAAAGACCTAGCACGCCGCCCATTATTTTTGGAGTTATCACCATATCTTGCAAAACTTGAATACCCCCGTAAATTGCAGTTATTATCAAAACCACTTGCCAAAAAGCAATTCCCGTTTCCAAAGAATAGATTAAACCCAAAAATGCTGCTATTGGAATGCTTGCTATTTGCATATATGGAACCATATTCAAAACGCCTATAAAAAGCCCAAATGGTAGCCCCATAGGTAGCCCCATTACATTAAACGATATTGCAAAAAGTACCCCGACTATTGCGGCAATGGAGGTTTGAGCTCTAAAATATTTGCTCATTATGTTGTCAAAAGAACCAAAAAATTGCAAAACTCTTTCTGAATATTCCTTAGGAATATGCAAAGCCAGATTTTTTTTCATATTTTCAAAATCCAATAACATAAGCACTAGGCAAAGCGCAACCATAAAAATACCTATAAACCATATAAGCACTTTACCAACCCCAGAAAATACGCCAACTGCACCTGGCAAAATCTTTCCCAAAATGCTCTGCGAAATTTTAAGTAAATCCATATTTTGAAGCTTATTCATAACAGGTTCAAAATCCTTTTCTTCCCATATATGCTGTATTTTTTCCAAAAATTCATCTGGCAAATATTTTATTAGAGTTTCTTTCCAAGCGCTATTATGTGCATATTTTTGCAATAAACGCCCCAAATTCACGCCTTGGTCTATCATCATAGGAATAAATACAAATGCCGCTCCAATGCAAATTACCAACACAATGAGCAAAACCAAAATGGCGGCCACCCATCTGTACTTAATTTTTTTTTGCAAAATATTCACAAGTGGATTCAAAATATAAGCGAGCAAAAATGCTATAACAAAGGGAGTAAGCACATCAGACAAATAATAGAGCAGCGCAAAAAATACAGCGAAACCAGAAGCTGCAAACAAAAAGTGCATTTTGCGGTCTGAATTCCAATAAATTTCGTTTGGGTTTTGTGGCATCTATGGCAAATATAGTAAACTAAATGCTTTTTCGCTTTTTTCGCCCCTATTCAGCGAATATTCATTCACAAACATCCTTATATGCTGCAAAATTACATCATCATCGTCTATTTGAGCTAGTTTTCTTATGAAATCGGTAACGGGTTCTTTGCGTTCCCAAGCGAGTTTTAAACTTTTTTGAACGCACAAATCCATCTCTTTGGCAAGTTCTTCGCCCAAATCTTTTTTTATAACCGTGCATCCCAGCGGAACAGGGACTTGTAGTTCCTTTTCCCAAAATGCGCCCAAGTCTGCTATTAAATGCAAACCGTCTCTCTGCCATGTAAAGCGATGTTCGTGTATAACCACTCCTTGTTTTATTTTTTTTTCGCAAAGTTCACGGTAAAGTTCGTCAAATTTTAAGATTTTAGGTATGGGGTATGGGGTATGGGGTTTGTTTTTTTGAATCCAAAAGTTGAATAGGGCGGCGGCGGTTGTTTGTTTGCCTGGTAAATAAACCGGTATTTCTGGTTCAAATTTTTCGCTGAAAGAAGATAGTAATAAGGGTCCGCAACCATAGCCCATTGCTCCGCCACTGTCTAAAATTCTGTAATTGTCTTTAACCAACGGATACACAGCACAGCTAACTTTTGCCATATCCAATTCGCCTTTTAAAACTTTTTCATTCAAGGTTTGAACATCGGCATATTCAACTGAAATGGAGCAAGGGGCTTTAACTTTGCCCTCAATGAGGTTTTGATAAATAAAGGTATCGTTTGGACAAGGAGAAATACCCAGTGAAATGTTTACAGGCATTTTGCAATCCACTTTCCTAGCGCAGTCAATTCTTCCATGCACACCGAATGCTGCATATCGTAAGAATGCCGCTCTATCGGATTCCCGTTTGATTTTAAGAAATCATAAGCTTTTTGGCTAAGAGAGGGCGATACAACATTGTCGTAGTTTCCATAACCAAAAAACACTGAAATTTTAGAATTCACTCCGTCACTCGGCATGGTGTTTGTTGTGGGGAAATAAGAAGAAAGGCTAGCGGCTCCAGCCAGTTTTTTTGGATAGCGAGTTGCTGTGTGCAAAGCCATAACTCCGCCTTGGCTAAATCCTATGAGCAAAATTTTCTCCGAACTTATGCCCTTTCCAATTTCTGCATCTACAAATTCCGCAATAAATTTGGAATTTTTCTCAATACCCTCAATATCCGGATTCTGCCCCAAATCCATATCTGAAATATCGTACCAAGCACGCATTTTATAGCCGCCATTTATTGTGACGGGCATTATTGGTGCGTGCGGAAAAATAAATCTTATAGCTAAATTTTCGGGAAGCCCAAGTTCGGGAACAATATCTACAAAATCATAGCCATCTGCACCAAGCCCGTGCATCCAAATGATTGCGGCGGTTGGGTTTTCTCTGGTTTCTTTAATTATGGAGTCTAACATTTGTGTGGTAATATAGAATTTTTGCAAGGCTATGGCATAGCCAAAATAGCTCTCTTTTCTCCCAAAATCCTTGTGTAAAACAAAATCCCTTCTTTTTCGCCTTTTGGCGAAAGGCGGTGAATTTCCGCCTCTGGAACAACCTCAACACCGCGTTTTTTCAATGTGATTTTCCCAATACCATGTTTTCTTAACATAGATTTTACATTATTTGTAGAAAGACTGCTTTGGTCTATAACTTTGTACGCTGCAAATCCTTTATGCTTATGTGGCAATTCCTCGCAAGACAGATAAGCGAGCGTGGAATCTATCTGCCAAAAACCGCACTTCTTTGCCTCGCTCAAAAACAGATGGCTACGAACCAAAACCGGAACAGGCTCCAAAATAAAATTGCCTAATTTTCTGATATCCGAATTTATATTTTGCAATTCATTTTTTTCACATTGCCATTCAAAAGTTTCTCCCTCGCAAATAGCCACAGCCCGAATAATTCCTTTTCCAAACACACCGGTTAACATAAGGCATTCCCTGCAATCCTTTGTATCTCCCAAATAAAGAATATCAGTCTCCTTTGGGAGTTCATCTTCTGGATATGCAGGGGGAAGTTTCACCATTCCGCCGCGAAATTTTTTGGAGAGTTCAAGAACGCTTTCAAAACTCGGATTTAGGTTCTCTCGCCTTGCTGGGTCTATGCAGAAAAAATCTCCGCTTTTTACTTCAAGAGCATTTTGCAAAATTGCTCTGTGAGGCTGTTTCAAACGTTCCATATTCTCGTTGAACATCAAAACCCTTTCCGGTGCAATATCCACGCCGCTTGCAACAATGCCGCTCGGCAGCCAAAAACTATCCCCACCCATGCCGCAGCACAAATCGGCAATTTTAGCCCCGCTCTGCCACATCTTCGCCTTGTATTCAGAAATATCCTTTGCAGTTGCTTGTTCAAAAGCCAGCCTGTCGCAAATCAAATCCACATTTTGCAAACAAAATTTTTTCCTTATCTTTGGCAAAATTTCAAGATAATGAATTAGAGCCCGACGCTCTTGCTGGTTGAATTTTTTAGAAAGTTTGGCAGATAGTTTTAGTGGGTCTTTTAGCAATGGCAAGCATTCTTCTATAATAGGGCTTATTTCTGCTTTTTGCAAAAATTTAAGTGCCTCCAAAGGAAGGCTATCTTCATTCATCCCTCAAATACCACTTATACAATTTTTCAACGCCATCTTCAATTTCAATTTTGTGCAGCCAGCCCATAGATTGAATTTTGCTAACATCGCAGAGTTTGCGCATTGTGCCATTTGGTTTTGAGCTGTCAAAAATAATTTTGCCATTGTAGCCTATTGTCTTTGCCACGAGTGCGGCCAAATTTGCTATGCTTATTTCCTTTCCTGTTCCTATATTTATATGGCTTTTGACATCTGCATAATTTATGTTTTCTAAGCAATAAACACAGGCATCTGCCATATCTTCGCTCCACAAAAACTCGCGCAAAGGCTCGCCCGTTCCCCATAGCTCTACCCTGTCTGCAAAAATTCCGTGTTTGTCAAGGCTACCATTTACGAGGCGTTTTGCAAGGTCTTTTTCTATGGCTGTAGAATTATTTTCCATTAAGCATTTTGCCAAATATATTTTGCGAATTATGCCAGGTAAAACATGGCTGTTCTCCAAATGAAAATTATCGTTTGGCCCATAGAGATTTGTTGGCATAACGGCTATGTAGTTTGTGCCGTATTGAAAATTAAAACTCTCGCACATTTTTAAGCCCGCAATTTTTGCTATGGCATAAGGTTCATTTGTTTTTTCCAACTCTCCCGTTAAAAGCGCATTTTCTGGCATTGGCTGTGGTGCATTCTTGGGATAAATACAGGTGCTACCCAAGAACAGAAGTTTTTTCACATTGTGCCTAAAACTCTCCCCAATCACATTTTGCTGTATTTGCAAATTTTCATAAATAAAATCCGCGCGATAGGTATTGTTGGCAATTATTCCCCCAACTTTTGCTGCAGCCAAAACTACAAATTCCGGTTGTTCTTTGTCAAAAAAATCTTTTACCGCATTTGGATTAAGCAAATCAAGCTCTGCATGGATTTTGCCTATTAAATTGGCATAACCCTTATTCTGCAAAGAACGCCAAATTGCAGAACCCACAAGCCCGCGATGCCCAGCAATATAAATTTTAGAGGTTTTTTCCATGGTCTTTTTTAACCAGTTTAATATCGTTTTCAACCATTATCTTCACCAATTCTTCAAATGAGGTTTTTTTAGGGTTCCAGCCTAGCAGGGTTTTAGCTTTAGTTGGGTCGCCTAGCAGTTGTTCAACCTCTGCGGGTCTGAAGTACTTTGGGTCAACTTCAACTATAACATTGCCTGTTTTAACATCAATACCCTTTTCTTCTACTCCTTTTCCATCCCATTTAAGTTCTATTCCCGCATTTTTGAATGCAATGGTTGCAAATTCTCTAACAGAGTGGTATTCACCTGTTGCTATAACAAAATCTTCTGGTTCTTTGTGTTGTAAAATTAGCCACATGCACTCAACATAATCCTTTGCATATCCCCAATCTCGCAAGGAATCTAAATTGCCCAAATATAGCTTGCTCTGCAAACCCAAAGAAATTCGTGCTGCCGCTAGTGTGATTTTTCTGGTCACAAAAGTTTCACCGCGCCGCTCGCTCTCGTGGTTAAAGAGAATACCATTAACCGCATAAATGCCATAGCTCTCGCGATAGTTTTTTGTTATCCAAAAACCGTAGAGTTTTGCAACCCCATAAGGAGAACGCGGATAAAAAGGAGTGCTTTCTTTTTGAGGAATTTCTTGAACTAAGCCATAAAGTTCGCTTGTGCTTGCCTGATAAATGCGAGTTTTCTTTTCTAGACCCAAAATTCGCACTGCTTCTAAAAGCCTAAGCGTTCCTAGGGCATCTGCTTCTGCTGTATATTCCGGTACATCAAAAGAAACTTTTACATGGCTTTGCGCTGCAAGGTTGTATATTTCATCTGGTTGAACCAACTGCAAAATGCGAATCAACGAGCTGGAATCGGTCATATCGCCGTAGTGCAGGTTCACAAGTCGCTTTTGTTTCATATCGCGCACCCATTCGTCTAAATAAAGGTGTTCTATACGTCCGGTATTGAACGAACTGCTACGACGCATAATACCATGAACCTCATAACTTTTTTCAAGCAAAAATTCCGCTAAAAATGACCCGTCCTGACCTGTTATGCCAGTGATAAGAGCTTTTTTCATATATAGGAAGATAGAAATTGTTTTGGTACTTAAAACATTGCTCGTATTAAAATAGATATACCGCCTAAATTCCAAGAATCTAGTATTCTGTTTTCTGAGCTGGATTTAGCATCTATGCTTAAGAAACCCATATCGCCAAAAACAGAAAACCTTCCCCATTCCCAAAAACGATAACCTAAAAATATTCCGTAGCCATTGCCCAAAGGTTCAAAATCTGCCTTTGCTTTGCCCCAAGAGGAATTGATTCCCGTGGGTGGAAGCAGCCAGTAATAACGCAAAAATAGGCTAAAATAATCGTTATTTTTTAAACTGATTAACTTCGGAGAAATAAGCAAGCGATATTCCAAAAAAATTGGAAATGTCTGCAAAGTGTATTTAAAATTATGGATTTCGCCTTCCTTATCTGTTAAAATAACCGATTCATTATCGTACAAAAAACCCACTCCTAAACCCAAAGAATGTACATCGCTGAATAGCCATGTTATACCTGCCGATATTGGAAAAGACAAATTAACCGTTTCAAAATCCTGTTTTATGGGCAGGGTATAATCCCCAGAATCTTTATATGTTTTATAATCATCTTCGTATTCTTTGAATTTGGAAACCAAAAGAGTTTGGAATTTTGAACCCTCCTTAAAAGTTATGAATTGCGCTCCGGCTGAGATAAAAAAATACAATCCTGGTTTTATCTTTGCGGAATCCGCAGAAGCGGTATCTACGGGAGTGGCTTTAAATGCAGTATCTATAGAAGCTGTATCAAGTGTATTTTCAACAATAGAATCTTTAACGACAGAATCCATAACAACAGAATCCTTAGTAACAGAAATAGAATCTTGCGGCAATAAAACAAAAGAGGAATCTTGCGAGAATGCTATTCCAAAAAAAACCAAGAAAAAAAATACAACGTTTCTCATTTTATGCAGCTTTAAGCGTAATCGCAATATAGAAATTTCTACCTTACCCGCAATGCCCTTCACAAAAATAACAGAATATGCAAAATTAGTTCGCTTGAGCCACACGCTTTTTGCGCTTCCTTTTGCGCTTGCCTCAATGCTCGCTGCCGCAAACGGACTACCTTCCGCAAAAGTTTTTTTGCTCATTTTGGCTTGTATGTTTGCAGCGAGGAATGGAGCAATGGCATTCAATAGGCTTGCAGATGCCAAGTTTGACTCACTCAACCCGCGCACAGTTTCAAGACATTTGCCAGCAGGGAAATTATCAAAAAGCGGAGTAATTGTTTTTATAGCACTCAATGGAGCTGCATTCGTTTTCTTTGCTTGGCTTTTAAATCCATTTGCATTTTATTGTTCTTTGCCCTTGTTTTTATTTTTGCTCTCTTATTCGCTCTGGAAGCGTTTTTCTTCTCTCTCACATTTTATGCTGGGTTTTGCCATTGGAGCAAGCCCGCTCGGAGCTTGGATCGCGGTTAGGGGAGAACCCGCGCTTTTTCCTATTATGCTAGGAATTATACTCGCATTTTGGATGGCGGGTTTTGATATAATTTACGCAAGCCAAGATATGGAATCCGACAAAGCCTTGGGTTTGCACTCAATACCTGCGAAATTTGGAATTGAAAAATCTATGAGAATTTCTCTTTTTTGCCATATAACCATGCTGCTCCTCGCTGCTTATGTGGGGATTCACTGGCATTTAGGACTCTCTTGGTTAATTTCTTTTGCTGTTATTTCCATAGCTCTTTTATATATGCACCTTTTTAGAAAATCAAATGATTTGGACTGCATGAATAGGGATTTTTTTTTGGCAAACATCGCAATAAGTTTTTTAGTTTTGCTAGGACTTGGAACATCAATTTTTATTGGAGACACAAATGCGTTTATTCCCTAAAATTCCAGGCGATGCCAGTTTTTGGCGTAAATGGAATGTGTTTTGGATAATGTTCACCGGTGCCTGCTTGCTTGCCACTCAATTTTTTGGAGCCGTGCCAGAAGTGGTGGATGATGCCGAAGACCTTATGTGGTTTGGCTTTGGCGGTTTAGTCCTTGGTTTTATAGTACAATTTTTCCAAGGGCGAAAATAGGGGCACTAATGGTACGCAGCCTTGTGGGGCCAAGCGATAAAAAGCTGGCATTTTTGTTTTTCATAACTTCAAGTTCGTTGTGAGAAAATCCACCTTCGGGACCTATTACTATTGATAACGGATAATCAATAGCAGGTAATGAACTATCACCTATTGGATCGCAGACTATTAGGTTGCCTTTGAAACTTTCCAAAAAATCGTTTAGAAAAACAGGGGCTTTTATCTCTGTTAGCCAAGATTTGCGGCTTTGTTTGAGTGCTACAAGGCTTTTTGACTCCATTCTGCGGCGTAGCCTGCCTAGTTCGGAATCCCTCGGTTCTTGGCTCCTTTCTGTTCTCAGCAGGTGAATTGCAGCAAGCGGCATTTGTGCTGCGTGAAATACAATTTCCTCTTCGCCGCCATCTGATAAACAGCCTATTGCCAAATGAATTTGCGGCTTAGGTTCTTGCTCGCTTATGCTTTTAATATAAACTTTGCAACCATTTTGAGCTACATCTGTAAGCTCGGCATCTGCAAATCTGCCCTTTCCATCGCATAAAGTTAAAGAATCGCCCTTGTGCGCTCTAAAAGCCTTGGTTATATGAGAGCTTTCGGTTTGGCTTAAAGTAGTTTCGCCAAGCGTTAAAGTATCTAAAAAGAAGTTGCTATCTATATGCACAAGAAGAGGGAGAGGGATTCGAACCCTCGTTACGTGAGTAAACACGCTTTCCAAGCGTGCGCCTTAAACCACTCGGCCATCCCTCCCGGAGATGTAGCGTAAATATAGTAAATATATAGCTTTTTTTTGCCATTTTGTCGAATATTTGACAAAATCCTGAAAAATTTCTATATTTAAAGACTTTGGTGACATACCCAAGTGGTAAGGGAACGGTCTGCAAAACCGTGATTCCCCGGTTCGAATCCGGGTGTCACCTTTATATTTCGTATAATGCAAAAACAAATGTAGAGAAATAGCAAAGAAAATCATAGTTTTGAAAAAAATAATGACAGAAGTTTGCATTTACCCTTGACAAAAGGCATAAAGATATATATTATTATTGTAAAAACCAATAATAGGGGTTTTCTATGAACAGAATGAAATTTCTCTCAAAAATCATTTATGCGGTAGGCATTTCGCTTTCTATGGCATTAACCCTCAGTTGCTCTGACGACAAAGATGGGAAAAACGACTATTACGAATATTGCTTATGTGTTACGGATAGCTATGCTTATTGTGCTAAGCCAGATAATGGCGTGTGTTCATGTATGGGTATTAGCAGACCCCAATTCAGTGATATCTGCCCTTCAGGTTATGACAGTTCGCCTAAAGCTTGTGCTCTTGCTAGTGGGCAGTGTCTTGGTATAGTTCCCCGTACATACACCGAAGCCAGCTGTAAATATCGGCATGAGGGCTACTATAATAGTGAAATCATTATAGTAGATTATAATACGTTTTGTTTCAAGTAGTTAGGAAAAATGTTTTTATCTTTTGAAATTATCTGCGAGAAATGTCACTCCAAGATTCTTATTTCTGAAAACGAAATGGGAATTGTTGGCGGAAAAGAGAAAGAAATAGCGATATGTCCTAATCCTGAATGCAAGGCTATTGTTTATGAAGGTATGACGAATGGCTTTTGGTATGCGAAGCTATTATCTAAACCATAATATAAATGCTGAATATTTTTCTACATTATCATAAGCGAGGATTTTTATGGCTTATATAGCAACAGCACCAACGGAGTATTTGGCAGACGAACTTGCCAAGTCCTTACTAACTATTTCCATTTTGGAAACAGTTCAAAAAAACGGAGAAAACTCAGTTATTCGGAAATTCCGAACAACTGCTATTGATGGCAACCTTACCTAGTTTGCGCTAACTTATCCTTGTATTTCCGCCCAAAGTACTCTACAATTTCATTGGGTTTCATATCCCAAAGTTTTTGGCTGAGTTTATCCCTCTGCTCTCTCATATATTGCACTGCACTAAATTTTTCAAAAAGCTTTTGTCTCATTAGATTTAACATAGAAAATTACCACCACGTTTATTTGAAGCCGCAATTTGCGACCTCAAAATATTTAAACAAAAGGATTAATTATTTTTAACGAAGATTCTATAATCTGTCCGTGCTGTAAATCTTCTGAATATAAAACTGAACATTCATTTTCTAACGCGGAAGTTAAAACTAAAGAATCCCACCAAGAAAAACGATATTTTTCTTTAATCTTTAAACATAGCTCAACGCTTTCTATTGTAACTAATTTCACATAAGTTTGCTTTGCAATTTCTCTCACGTAATTAGCTATCTCTTGATGAGATAATTTGCTTTTTGACATCACTGAATAAAATTCATTAAGTATTTGAGTACTGATAATAACAAAATCTTCTGCTAAATCATTTTGCAGAAGGGTTTTTGCCGTTTTATGTTTCAGTATATCGTCATCGGAATAAGCATAAATAAAGACATTCGTATCAACGAAAATTTTATCTTTCATAAAGCTCTTCTCTTGAAATTTTCTTCAAATCAAACCCCAAATGAACAGGCTTATCCATACCAGGAAACTTCGTTTCTTCATCTTGCTTAAAATGAGTATATATATTTAGGTTCGTTTTATTTCTCAAAAACAAAACAAAATCAAGAGCCTCTTTAGCAGACTCTTCGGGTAAAGTTTCAACCTCTTTCATTAACATTGCAGCAACGGTCATTTGAACTCCTTATATAGTGGAATATAGAAAACTTCACGCCAAATACAAATATGCCAAAAAATTTTTCTACCTTACTCGCAAATGGCAGTAAAATACGATGAAAGCAGCATAAAAAGCCTAGAATGGAACGAGCATATAAGAACTCGCCCTGGGATGTATATAGGTAAATTGGGAGATGGGCAAAGCCCTGATGACGGAATTTACGTGCTGGTTAAAGAGATAATAGACAACTCCATAGACGAATTTGTTATGGGGGCAGGGAAAAGAATAGACATTGAAATAAAAGAACATTCTGCGAAAATAAGAGACTGGGGCAGAGGCATTCCGCTGGGGAAAGTGGTTGAGTGCGTGTCTAAAATGAACACAGGCGGCAAATACGATAGCGAGGCTTTTCAAAAATCTGTTGGCTTGAACGGAGTTGGAACAAAGGCGGTAAATGCACTCTCATCTTATTTCTGCGTGGTTTCGCACAGAGACGGCAAATGCAAAAAAGCCGAGTTCAAATGTGGCAATTTGATAAAGCAATATCCCGAAAAACCCAGCAGCGAAAAAAATGGAACAGAAGTTTATTTTGAACCGGATAAAGATATTTTCAAAAATTTCCGTTTTTTGCCCGCATATATGGAAGAGCGAATTTGGAACTACGCCTATTTAAACACTGGGCTTTCGCTGGGCTTCAACGGCAAAATATACGAGAGCAAAAACGGGCTTTTTGATTTACTCTCCAGCCAAGCAAAAGATTCCATGCGCTATCCCATAATTCATTGCAAAGGAAAAGACATTGAAATTGCTTTCACACACGGAGAGCTTTATGGAGAGCATTATTTTAGCTTTGTGAACGGGCAGCACACCACGCAGGGCGGTACGCACCAAGCGGCATTTAGGGAAGGGGTTGTGAAAGGCATCAGGGATTTTTTCAAAAAAGATTTTGATGGCTCTGATGTTCGCAACTATATGCTCGCTGCGGTTTCTGTTAGAATTCAGGAACCCGTTTTTGAAAGCCAAACAAAAACCAAACTTGGCAGCACAACCATTGCCCCTGGCGGCGCAGCACTGCGCAACTGGATGGTGGACTTCATAGCAAAAGAAGTGGACAACTATCTGCACAAAAACCCAGAAAGTGCAAAGATAATTCAAGAGAGAATTGCCCAAAACGAAAGGGAGAGAAAGGAAATTGCCGGAGTTCGCAAGCTGGCAAACGAGAGGGCAAAAAAGGCGGCTGTTCATAACCGCAAATTGAGAGATTGCAAAATTCATTTGATAGATTTAAAGAACGAAAAGAAAAATGAAACTATGATTTTCATAACCGAGGGCGATAGCGCAAGCGGTTCAATAACAACGGCGCGTGATGTGCTAACGCAGGCAGTATTTAGCTTGCGGGGCAAGCCGCTCAACACTTATGGAATAGGGCGCAAAGTAGTTTACGAAAACGAGGAATTCAACCTTTTGCAACACGCCCTCGATATTGAAAACGGTTTGGAAAACCTGCGCTACAACAAGGTAATTATAGCAACCGATGCCGATGTTGACGGTATGCACATAAGGCTTTTGATGGTATCTTTCTTTTTGCAGTTTTTTCCAGAGCTTGTGGAGCAGGAGCATCTTTACATTTTGCAAACACCGTTGTTCAGGGTGCGCAACAAAAAAGAAACCCTCTATTGCTACAACGAGCAAGAGCGCGATTCAGCGCAGGCAAAGCTAGGCGCACAAGCAGAAACAACCCGCTTCAAAGGGCTTGGCGAAATAGACCCCGAAGAATTCGGTTTGTTCATAGGTGAGGATATGAGGCTGGAAAGCGTGATTATGCCGCAAGAATCAAATACCAACAAAATGCTTGAATATTACATGGGAAACAACACAGCTTCCCGCACCGAGCACGTTATAAATAATCTGAGAACAGAAGCTGTAGCTGATTTGTGAATTTTAATTTTTTATGCAACGAACGCTGAAAAGAGACAATTTATTGCCATCACTCTCAGATATATCATTAGTTTGGTAAAACATATTTAGGTAATAAGCGTTGCCTGTATTTTGCTCTGTGGAACTCCACCAGTTGCCGCTGCTTCCCGCGCTGTAAAAAATTGCATTTGAATAACCTAAGCCTCCCGGCAAGGCTGAAAAACGTTTAGAATTAGCACCATTGCCACCTTCTTCCCAACCAGTTTCATTTTTCAAATTTTTGCCAGCAACGTCTTTACCACCCACATTGTTTATTAAAATTTGCCATTCGGTATAACTTGGCAAATGCCACCCTTCAGGGCAAGCGGTGAGTGCGGTAACCCAGTCGTACAAGCGCCCGTATTTTTCGCAATTTTCGTCTAAATTGGCATAACAAGCCGAATAACCAACTTTGAATTTCAAATTCTCTGCCATCCAAACTTGATTGCCAATTTTAATGGTTTTATATTCCTGCTTGCCACGGGAATCTACAAGAACACCGTGCATAAAACCTTCTATCATAGAATTTATACTGTCGTATTTAAAAACAAAGATAAACCCTATAACAATAAATACAACAATTATTGCTAAAACTTTTTTCTTGGAGTATCCCTCGTGTTCGCATCCGCAGTTAGGGCAGTTTACCATAAATTCCTCAATTTTATTCTGTGTTAAAAATATAGCTATTTTTTTAGGCAAAAACAAGGGTAAAGGCAAAAAAAGTGCTTTTTATAGCGCGTACGAGATTTGAACTCGTGTTACCGGCGTGAGAGGCCAGCGTCCTAGGCCACTAGACGAACG
>Ga0268262_10001682_pt1 | contig 26925 bp, 22 predicted proteins | sample TergutNc150P3_FD_190354 | JGI IMG/M metagenome (GOLD analysis project Ga0268262, IMG submission 190354) | Nasutitermes corniger P3 segment gut microbial community from laboratory colony in Florida, USA - Nc150 P3 (SPAdes) (version 2) | ecosystem: Host-associated > Arthropoda: Insects >... | reverse complement strand
GCGAATTCCGCGGACTCTTCTTCCCCTTTTTCCCACCACCAGCGCCAGCTTATTTTATAAATCGCGCAATCAAGCTCGACATTTCCCTGAAACGGTTTTCCGTCCTCGTCAAGAAGAACTATCTCCGCCTTGTGATCCGTATCTGTAAGAAGCATACCCCTTGCCGCGTCTCCCTTGGGAAGTTTTATTCCGACATAACGGTTAAAAGGCGAATACTCTTTGCTTATCTGTTCCGATGAAGACGCGCCCGACGGTTCAAAAACCCGCGTTAAAAAACGCGTCGTTACTTTGCCGGGAACAGAGTAGCCGGGATTAAAGTTCATTGTTATGGAAGCTTTTCCCGCGCCGTCAAGACTCCCGCTCCATATTTCCTGACGCTCCGATGAAACTCTTCTGGAAGGGTCGCGGAAAGAATAATCGGAATAACTTTTGAAAGTTGTTTCCTTGTCCGAGTATGTAACGGAAATATCGGCTTTTAAACCTGAAGCCGGCGTTCCGTAAAGCCATTGGGCTTCCAAAGGAATCTTTTTAGGACCGCTCTTAATAAATTCATCCGCGCCGAAATCAAGATCTATTTTTAATCTGTTCGGCATAACGGTTTCTATTTTTACGTTTTTGTTAAACGTCTTGCCGCCCACGCGTACTCTTGCGGTCCAGTCCCCCGTGGGAGCGTCGGACGCCGTAGCGGCGGCAAGGGAATAAAATCCGTCCACGGAAGAAGTGTAAGTGCGGTTGATAACGGGTCTTCCTCTCGGGTCTTCCAACTCAAATGTTACGGGATGATTTTGAGGAAGAGTGGCTAAAGGATCGGCAAGAAGGAAGGTGAGGTATATATCGTCGCCGGGACGCCACACGTCGCGTTCCCCGTAGATAAGTCCGCGCAGTCCCGAAGAAGGTGTGCCGCCCGAAATATCAAAATGGCTTACCGAAAGGGCCAGCGAATCATTAATTTTTAGGTACGCTCTGCCTAAATTGCTTTCGGCATACACAAAAAGACGCGAGCCGCTTGCCGTGTCTACAGAAGCGGGAATGGACGCGATGCCGTTTGAGTTTGTTTTACCCTGATGAAGAACGCGCCCCTGATAATTGAAAACTTTGTAATCGGTGTTAGGCGCGGCGCGGGCGGTAATAAGATTTGTCGCGGCTATTATCCATGAGCCGTCCAGAGAGCGTTTCGCGAGAAGCCCCAAATCCGAAACAAGCACGTTCCGGCTCATCGTTATATTATGGCCGCCCATATTAACATAATATGCGGGATGGCACGGATCTCTGCGATAATTGTACCATTCGCCCCAGCTGTAATCGTCATCATCGTCATAATTGTCCCAATAGGAAGATTCGCCGCTTGTTTTCGAGTAACGCGAGAAAGAATCGTCCGGGAAATCATATCCGGAAAAATCTTTATGGTTTTTATCGCAAAGGTATTTTATGTGTCTTTTTCTGAAACTGATTCTTATATGGAACACTCCGCCGGGAAACTTCTTGCTTAGTTCCGCCATATCCATTCCTCTGCGCACCCACCTGTTTTGATCCTGGGGGTTCCATTGGAAATCAATAGCTTTTGTCCATACCGGCTCGCCGACGCGGTCAAGCTCGGATTCTCCCGAGAGACTGTTGACCTGCAAAAATTGAACCGTATTTTGATTGTATATTTGAAACGCTTCCACCAAAATGCCGGAAACGTTTTTTGTTTCGATTACAAGCTGAGCGCCCTGACTTGTCGGCAGAATGGCGCCCTTTCCGGTAAAACGTATTTCAGGCAATTCCCATTTGTCGGGAACAGTGTACAGAATCGGGGTAATTAAGCGTTTCCCGTCAACATCTTCCAAATCCTGAATTAATAGCGACGCTCCGGAGGGAATGCCGCCGGAATTATTTCCGTAAATTTTTACTACGTTTCCTTCCAGCGTATAACGGACATCCGTGTTCCCCGAAAGAATAACAAATCCCCTTAAATCCTGATTCGCTTTAAGGTTGTTTGAAAAAGAAACTTCGATTATGTTATTTGCAAATTTAAGGTCCAGCATCTGGAAAATATCCAGGCCGGGGATCATCACGGTAGTGGCTCCGTCCGCTTCCGATCCCACAGGTTTTCCTTTCCATGTAACCTCGGCGGTTCTGGAAGCTTCGCCGCGTTTGACGGGATCAAAAGAAAAGCGATGAACGCCGTCTGTATGCGTCCACGAAGGTTTGCCCAATTCTCTGGAGCTTACGGTCTGTTCTATTTTGGAATTTTCCGCGTCCGGCTCGGCGTTGACTATTCCCGCTATAAGAACGTTGTTGTTATCGCCTAACTGAACAGGCTCAAGCTCTACCGAAAAAACAGGAACCGCGGACATAAAATCAAAATTAAAAGGCGGAATACCGGCGATATTCACAGCTACGTCATACCGCTGTCCCGGTTTATAATTTTCGGAGGGAGTAAAAACAAGGGTGTACTCATCCTGCCATGAAACTTCGCCTTTGACTTTCGGGCTTAGAGTTATCGCGTTAGACGCTAAGGGAACGGACGTATCCTGGGCGAATTTTAATTCTACGATTACGGGAGAGTTTTTATTTAAGACTCCGCTTGAAACCGCCGCGACATACTCAGGATCGGGAAGGATTTTTTTCCCCTTGCAGGAAATTATTAAACTGCCGGCAAGCATTAAACCGGCGGAAAGAAGAAAGAACGATAAATATTTTGACTTTTTCATAATGCCCCCGTGTGATTATATCATAATCAATAGGATTTATTGAAGGAAGAGGGAAGAATATTTTACCACGAAACACACGAACCAACACGAAAAGGGAATAATTGAGGAATACCTCACGCAAAGGCGCAAAGGCGCAGAGGACGCAAAGGGAAGAAGGGATTTGTGTTTGATTACTTGCGAAAAATGGGCTAAATTTGGGGCTTTTTTTGGTGTCAGTCGGATTGTTGTGTCTTTTTTTTCCTTTCGCCTTCGAGTAATCGGAATTTGACGGCTGTACCGTTGCCTTTCATAGTACCAGTCGCCAAAAATTGGTGACTGGTACTTGGCGTTGCATTAATTAGTTGTTAGTGGGTAGTGAATAGAAACGCTATCCGCTATCCACTAATAATTTTTTACTGCTTAGTCCATGTATCGCCGCCTGTAGTCCTTGTATAAGTTCCCGCTTTCCCTGTACTGTATGCAGTCTTTAAATTGCCAGGCAATGCAGAGCTTGGAATATTATTATCTGCTATGTTACTTCCCGTTGCAAATGTTACGCTGGTAAGACTGGGTCCGTAAAAAGCATAACTGCCAATGCTGGTAACACCGCTTCCTATGGTTACGCTGGTAAGACTGCCGCAATCGGCAAAAGCAGAATCCCCAATGCTAGTAACGCTGTCCGGTATTGTTACGCTGGCAAGGCTGGTGCAACCTAAAAAAGCGCTGTTCCCAATGCTGGTAACGCTGTCGGGTATTTTTATTGTTCTAAGACTGTCGCAGTGATTAAAAGCGCTATTCACGATGTTGGTAAAGGTACTTCCTGAAAGATCAAGTGAGACCTTTTTGGTATTGTTGGTTCTAAGCACATTTCCTGCGCTTCCTGTATCGCCAGAATTACCGCCAAGATCGCTCACGTTCAGTTTAACGTAGTATGGAATTGCGGTTGCGGTTGTGTCTGACTGTTCTGCTAACCATGTCGCAAAGTCTGAAATACTGGTAAAAATTAATTGGGGAACTATGCGTGTTTCTTTATGTAGTGCGTTTAGATTACAAGTTCTAGTTTCTTGTCCGTCTACTGTATAAGTCGCTGGTATATTCTGTATCCATGATCCCCAATCATGCGCTGTCGTGTCTTTTGGTATTTCCTCTGTTTCTTTGTGCGTTGCGTCAATCGTACAAGTGCGTGTTTCTTCTCCATTTTCCGTACAGGTTGCTGCTTTTGTTACAACCCAATCTCCCCATTGGTGTACATGCGTAGGTGGAGGCGGAGGCGGAGCCGAATTGTCATCTCCACAAGCTGCGAAAGAAAATCCGATTACCGCAACTAGGGTGATAATCCCGAAAAGTTTGAATAAGTTTTTCATTAACTACTCCTTTCATGTTTTATTTGTATTAATAAATCCATCACTATGATTCAAAAAAACCACCGTTTATTTTTAACAATATCCTAACAATCATATAGAAAGGAATTTATGGCTATTTTATATAAATATTGTATAAATTAATAATTTCACTTGACAAAATATAAAATATTATGGTATTATTTTAATGTATTATTAATTCACTATTGATCATATTAAACGGTCGTTTAATCTAGTCAAAACAAAGCAACGAAAATCCATGAAATAGACAATGTTGCCGCTTTTATATTCTAACCTGATAATTATGAGGAAATAATAGTAATAACCGCGTTAAGAGTATCACGGATTTTGTTTTCATCCAGATGTCCTGCAACAGATAGAATTATATTTTTATCGGCAGTGAATATTTTATTGGGACGGATAAAACTGTCAACCGGCAGGCTGCCTGAAATAAAATCATGATTACTCAAAGGAAGCGCGTAAGGATCGGACTTTGATTTACCGGTTATTTGGCAGACAATAATATCGTCTCCGATAAGGTCAGCTACCACAAAAGCCGGGCGTTTTTTATTGCCGGATAGATCGGTGAACGGAAAAGGAATTATAACGATATCACCTTTTACAAATCTTTCCATGCTTCATCCTCTTCCGGCGTATTCCAGTCTTTTGATAAGGATGTTTCACTTAATAACATGGTTTCAGGTATTTGTGAAAGCTTGTGGTGCTTTATCCATGCAACAAAATCAACTACTTCGCCGATACAATTTGCAGGAAGCGTCTCTATTTCATGTAATAAAACAGCGCGGTTTGTCATTATATTTCTCCTAATAATATTATATCAATAAAACAAACAAAGAACAACTAACTCAAAAAACAAATGCAGTTACCTTTAAACGTAAAAAAGATAAATTCCTCCATCTTGTTTTTTCTCCCCCTAACTGCTAAAGTAACCCATAATGGACGCCCAGCTTTCCCCGTACCGCCTGCAAAAAGCGCGTGAAACATACAATTATTTTAACATCTTCAACGCCATTTCCTGGAATTTCACCGTGGGAGTTATTATCACCGTTTTTGCCCTGCGGCTTGGCGCTTCCTCAACATATATCGGCCTTTTAAGCTCGTCCTTCTACCTTGCGCTGTTTCTGCTTCCTGTCGGGAAAATGCTGGCAAGGCGCTTTTCCATAATAGGTATTTTCAGCGTTACATGGGTTATCCGCTCGCTTTGCATGGCGCTGGCTGTCGCGGCCCCGTTTGTCGATTACGCGGGGCACAGAAATACCGCGCTTTTGTTAATCATACTCGGTGTGTTCCTTTTTAACGCTTTCCGCGGAGTCGGAATGATAGGGAATAATCCTGTTTTAAGCGAACTGGCCGTAGACCCCGACAGGGGCAGTTATATGACGCAGATTCAGATTATTAACAGCGCGATAGGAATGGTCAGCAGTTTTTTGATAGCCATGGCGCTTGGCACCGAGCCGCCCATTTTTTTGTTTTCAATTTTACTCGGAGGCGGTGTAATTACGGGGATCGTTAGCGGTTATGTAATAAAAAAAGTTCCCGAACCGCCGAGCGAAAAGGACAGGCAGGGAATGAGCCTTGCCGCAACTTTCAAAGACGCTTTTTCTCAGGTCAGCCTGCGCAGTTTTATGGTTATTCTCTTTTTAGTTATTCTTGTGTCTGGCGTTACGCGAACATTCGTGGTGGTTTACGCGCGCGAGGTATTTGAGCATAACGACGGCCTTATTCTGCTTTACTCGGTCTTCGGCGGATTGGGCTACTTGATAGCGGGTTTAAGCGTAAAATTCCTCGTGGACAGGCTGGGCGCGAAGCCCCTCTTCCTTGTCTGCGTGATACTCGGGCTTGTTAGCATGATTCCCGTTGTCTTTCTTCCCGTGTCGGCGGTTTTTAACATGACGGGCGCTATTCTTTTTTTGGTTTTTTTGTTTTTTATGCTGAACTTCGGATTTCTTGGTTCCGAGGGGATCGCGCAGACTTATTTTCTGGCTTTAATTCCCCAGGAAAAAACGCTTGATTTGGGCATTATTTATTTCTTTGTGTTCGGAGCCGCGGGAGCGGGCGGTTCATTCCTTGCGGGTATTCTTCTTGATCTCATTTCCGCGATTGGGGTTTCTCCGTTTGTTTCCTTTAAGATTCTTTTTATTATATTAATTGCGTTAACGATATTCGCCCTTGCTTTGCAGAGGAGGATGAAATCTTTAGGTTCGCTTCCTTTAAGAGGCGCGCTGGAAGTTATCTTCTCTTTTAGGGATCTTCGCGCGATAAGCCTTTTGGATAAACTGAACAAGGCTGAGGATTCAGACGAAGAGGAGCTTTTACTCGGCGCGTTACACGACACTCCGTCCCGCCTTGCCGTTGACGGTTTGCTGGAAAGGGCGCGCTCGCCCCGGCTTGCGATAAGGCTGGAAGCCATAAGGGCTCTGGAAAAAATGGAAAAATTAAACGAAAAGGCGCAGGAGGCGTTGATTGACGACGTAAAAAATAATCCCTATACAACGGCCTACATTTCCGCGCGTATTCTGGGGAATCAGAATTGTAAAAACGCGATTCCCCTTCTGCGCGAGTACTCTGCTTCCGACGATTACATGCTCGCCGGCGAGGCGGTTAACGCGCTTGCGAAGTTAAACGATGAATCTTTCCGCCCGGAAATCGAAAAAATCATTTTGCAGACAAAAAATCCCAGATTAAAAATAATGTGCGCGGAGGCTTTAGGGCAGTATCACAGCGTGGATTCTATATCAATATTGTTTGACATTCTGAGAAGCGATAATCCGCCGCCGTATCTTGGTGACGAGGTTATTTTGGCGATAGCCGCAATTTTGAACGTTCAACGCGCTTTTTATAAAATTTTAGCGCGTTACAAAGCCGACAATTTACTTGTGGCCGCCCTCGCTTCTGACGAAACGGATTCCGCCCTTGAATTTGTTAATACAAATGTCGGCGGTAAAAAGAGGCTCTCGAAAGAAAAGATAAAAAATATTATTTCTTCCGCTGAAATTTTACAAAGCGCGGCGGGAAAATATATCGCGCAAAACGACGGCGCGGATTTGTCGCGCTGGATTCAGGAACTGCCTGAAATCAACAAAAGCGCAAGCCTTGTTAAGTCAATTTTTTCGGAAGCGGTTGTCGACAAAGACTTGAGCGTTTACGATTGCCTGCGCCTGTTAATTATACATTGGTCTGCCGAGGAACTTCGTATCTGGGCTATGAAAGTTAAATAAAATTGTGATAAAGTAGGTTATATGGTACAAACACAGGATGCCGCAACCCGGCTTGGAACGGAATCAATCGCTAAATTGCTGTTTCGCTTTTCGATTCCGGCAATAACCGGAATGTTGGTAAACGCGCTATACAATGTTGTAGACAGAATTTTTGTCGGCCAGGGAGTAAACGAAATCGCTCTCGGCGGGCTTTCTCTTGTACTGCCTTTAATGACAATAGGGATGGCGTTCGCCATGCTCTTCGGCATAGGGGCGGCGAACATGATCTCCATGCGGCTAGGTCAGGGGAGGAGGCAGGAAGCGGAGAACGCGCTTGGCCATTGTTTCTTTATGCTGATAGGCGTAAGCCTTGTGATGACGGCAGTAGGGCTTATTTTTATTGATCCGATTCTTTCTCTGATGGGAGCGGCGAAAGGCAGCGAGGCGATTGGATACGCAAGAAATTATTTTCGCATAATTTTATTCGGAATGGTTTTTTTTATGTCAAGCTTTGGAATGTCCCATTGCACAAGGGCGCAGGGTTTTCCCACCATGACCATGATTGGAATGATCCTTGGCGCGGTTCTTAATGTCATTTTGGATTTTATTTTTATCATTGTATTCAAGTGGGGAGTGGAAGGCGCCGCGTGGGCGACAATTATTTCCCAATTTGCCTCGTTTATGTTTCTTTTTTCTTTTATCTCGAGCGAGAAAGCCGTCGTAAGGCTTAATCCGCACGCTTTCAAACCGGACTTTTCCATTATTAAGCAAATAATGGCGTTCGGTTCCGCCCAGTTTTTGCTTCAGTTCTTAATGTCCACGGTTCAGCTGTTAACCAATACAAGCGTCGGATGGTACGGGGCGGACGCGTTAAATGTGGCAAACGGCGGCGATGTCGCCCTTTCGGGAATGAATATAGTAGGTTCTATTTTAATGTTGATTCTTATGCCTGTTTTCGGCATTAATCAGGGAGCGCAGCCCATATTGGGTTATAATTACGGGGCTAAAAATTTCAGCCGGGTGCTGAGGGCGTATGTAGGCGCGATTGCCGCCGCGACGGTAATCTGTATTTTCGGGTTTGCCGCAATTCAGCTTTTTTCTGTTCAACTGGTCAGGGTATTCGCGCCTAAAGGGAGCGACGCCATAATGATGTTTGCCCCAAGGGCGATGCGTATAGTGATGATTATGCTTCCTGTCGCCGGTTTTCAGATAGTTTCGTCAAATTTCTTTGTTGTAACAGGCCGTCCAAAAATTTCAATTTTTCTTTCTTCGCTGCGCCAGTGCCTTGCCCTTATTCCGTGTCTGCTCATTTTCGGCAAACTTTGGGGCCTTTGGGGCGTGGTTGCGGCGACGCCTATAGCCGACTGTTTCTCTTTTATGCTTACCGGTATTTTGATTTTCTTTGAAATCAGGAAACTACGCAGGGATATTGGGTTAAGAAACCCGTTGGTTCACACTTGACTTATGAACTTTTCTTTAATAGGCTTAATATATGTCCGGAAGTAACGGCTTTTTGTCAGGTATAATAGTAAAAATTATTGCCGCGCTTACCATCATTATGGTGGTGGTAATAGGCATAGGGCTTGGGCTGTCCCTCGCCGAAACCACAAATGTCAAAAATCACGAGAATTTTATTGAATTTGCGCCGGCCCTGCCTACAAAAATATTGGATGTAAGCGGCACTCTTGTTACCGAATTCGCTTCCGATGAAAAGCGGGAACTGGTTTCCCTCAGCGAACTGCCCCGGCACTTGATTCACGCCGTCCTTGCGCGCGAAGACCCGGATTTTTACAACCACCGCGGCTTCAGCATAAAGGCCATTGTCCGCGCATCCATAGGGCAGATGATTGGGCAAAACTGGGGCGGCGGCTCCACGATTACCCAGCAGGTGGCGGGCACTCTCTACACGGACAGGCGGGAAAGAAGCGTTAAACGAAAAATAAAAGAATTATGGTGGGCGTTTCAAATTGAAAGGCGCTATACAAAAAATGAAATACTGGAAATTTACCTTAACTATATGAACATGGGGCCCGGCACTTACGGGGTTGAAACCGCGAGCAAGTATTTTTTTGATCACAGCTCAAGGGAGGTAACTCTGGCGGAGTCGGCTATTTTGGCTATTCTTCTTTCCAACCCTTCCGGTTTTAACCCGCTTAACAAGCCGAACGAGGCGATGAACCGCCAGAAGTTTGTGCTGGACCGCATGGTCGAATTCGGTTACACCACCCGGGAAGAAGCCGACGCATCTTTCGACGAATATTGGGCTAATTTTGACTGGACAAGGCCGTCTATTTCCGCGTTCTTCAGCCGCGACGACAAAGCTCCGTGGTTCAGCGAGTATGTGCGCCGCGAATTGGAGCAGATGATGTACGGCTCTATGGATTATTACCGCGACGGATATGTGGTGCATACGACGATGGATTTACGGCATCAGGCGGCGGCTGAAAAATATCTGGCTGCGGGTCTTGAGAAAGCCAACAAGGAATACGCGAAGTCAAGCACAAGAAGCGTGGCCCAGGCGGAGCGCGTTTATACTCCCATTATAGATTTATTAACCCTTACCTTTGACTTGTACGATATTCGCTCCGCGACGCACGGGCAAAATGAAAGAAGGGCTGTTTCGCGTTATACAAGAACGATTAATCCGATAGTAGACATGGCGGCTTTGGCGTTCGGCATTCCCGAACTGCAAATTATTACAAACGCGGGATTTACTGAGCTTAAAACAAACACGGAAAAGAATGTAGTGGAAGGCGCGCTTATCTCTATAGAAAATGAAACAGGTTATATTACCGCTATTGTAGGCGGTTCCAAATACGATGCGTCGAACCAGCTTATACGCGCGACTCAGGCCAATGTCCAATACGGTTCCGCTTTTAAGCCTTTGTATTATTCCGCCGCCATAGACACGAAGGAATTTACGGCGGCTACCTTAATTCACGATATACCGGTGGTGTTTCATAACGAAGACGGCACTCCGTACATGCCCTTGAACTTCAGGGGCGAATGGAAAGGCACCGTCCTGCTTTATGACGCGCTTGCCCACTCAATGAACGTGCCTTCCATGAAAATACTGGACGGAATAGGATTTGACGCGGCAATCGACAGGGCCAGCCTTCTTTTGGACATCACAGACGCCGCCCAGATACGCAGGCTTTTCCCCAGGGTTTATCCGCTTGGTTTGGGAATTACCGCGTCTTCGCCGCTGCGTATAGCGCGGGCGTTCGCGACATTCGGCAATCAGGGACGCGCCGTTACGCCTATTGCGATAAGGACTGTCGAAGACCGCAACGGCCGCGTTGTTTTTGACGTTGAAAGGGAACTGAGGCAGAAACAGCGGAGAATGGGAAACAACATTCAGATTATAAGCCCGCAGAACGCATATATAATGACGAAGATTATGGAAAAAACGGTCGAGGAAGGCTCGCTTGCGAACGGCGCAGGATGGGGAGCCAAGTTTACCTTCATCGACTCAAACGGCAAATCATTCAAATTTCCCGTGGCGGGCAAGACAGGAACTCCACAAAACTGGTCGGACGCGTGGGCTATTGGGTTCAGCCCTTATTACACTACCGCGGTATGGTTTGGTTTTGACAGACCGGGAAATTCGTTAGGTGTCGAGCTTACAGGCTCAACTTTGTCGGGGCCCGTGTGGGGCGATTATATGCGCGAAATCCACAAGGGGCTTCCGTATAAAACTTTTACAAGGCCGTCTTCCGGCATTATCGACGTAACTGTCTGCGCCAAATCCGGCCTGTTAAGAACCGCCGCCTGCAATCAGGGTGAAGTAACCCTTCCTTTCCTTGACGGCACCCAGCCTGTCCAGTACTGTGAAACGCATGGGGGAAGCGGGTCGTCTCAATTCCCGTCAAGGCTTCCGTACACTCCTATCCCTCTCGGCGGTTTTGACGAGAGCGCTTTCCTTGATTCGCTTCCCATGCCTAAACTGCCGCTTGATCTGCTTCCTGAGTTAAAGAATCAAAATAACAGAAATCAGAATAACCGCGGAAACACGTCTCAATCCTTGTCCGGAACTCAGCCGAACAACCCGTTTTTGGACGGAAATTCCCAGACGCCGAACAACCAAAAAAATGAACCGAATAAATTTCCCGATACTGTAATTCAATTTGTTCCGCCCAAACAGGAAGGCAAAGAAGATTTTGATGACGATCTGCCTTCATGGAATCCGCTGGATTAGACCGTACTTGACATTAAATGTGCAATATTTTATCCTCACTAGTATTGTATGAGATTGGCGCCGTACCCAAGTGGTAAGGGAGCGGTCTGCAAAACCGTTATTCATCAGTTCGATTCTGATCGGCGCCTGTAAAATTTATGGATGATTCAAATTCAGTCAATATCATTCTGCTTGTTATTTTATTTGTATTAATGTGTTTTTCCGCCTTTTTTTCACTGGCGGAAATGGCTTATTCATCCCTAAACAAAATTAAACTTAAAAGCCTTGGAGAAAAAAGCAAAAAATTGGGCAAAAGGGTCAGGCTTGCCCTTAAATTACTCGACGCTTACGACAAGATTCTTTCTACGGTGGTTATCGGAAACAATATTGTTAATATAGGCTCGTCGGCGCTTGCGACCGCCATCTTAATCGGTATTTTCGGCAATAAAGGGGTAAGCATCGCCACCGCCGTAATGACGGTTCTTGTTTTGGTTTTCTGCGAAATTTCCCCGAAGGTTTTAGCGAAAGAATCGCCTGAATTGACGGCCCTCAGAACCGCGCCTTTTCTCAGTTTTCTTATGTGGCTTTTTACCCCTTTAAGTTATCTTGCCGCCGAATGGAAAAAATTTATTATTAAACTTTTTTCCGTAAAGCAGGACCGTTCAACTACAGAGGACGAACTTCTTACGTTTGTGGGGGAGGTAAGGCAGGAAGGCGGCATTAACATTAATGAAGAGCAGATGATCCGACAGGTAATCGATTTTGACGACTTAAAAGCGTCGGAAATATACACGCCGCGCATGGACGTGCAGGCTGTGCCCCTTGCAAGCGCCGTGCGGGATGTCGACTTTAAATTCACGGAAACCGGTTTTTCAAGGCTTCCTGTTTATCAGGATTCGATTGACAATATTTTGGGGATTATCAATTTTAAGGATTTTTATCACGAAGTTATTAAAGGGCATAAAGCGCTTAATGAAATAATTAAGCCTGTAATTTTTGTCGCCAAAACAATAAAAATCGGCAAACTCCTGCGGACATTGCAGGAAAAACAGGCGCACGTTGCGGTGGTAATTGACGAACATGGCGGCACTTTGGGAATTATCACAATAGAGGATATTGTAGAAGAGCTGGTAGGTGAAATTTGGGACGAAAATGAAAAAGTGATAGAACCTGTAAAAAAGACAAGTGACGGCGGTTATCGCGTGATGGGAAACGTGAATTTTTCCGATTTGCTGGAATGTATAAATTTAAGCGATAAAAATGATGCGGAATCAAACATTAAGTCTTCAGACGTTACTTGTGAAGACGCCGTGCCCGACACAACTGTCGCAAACTGGATCATGGAAAAACTCGGCAGGCTGCCGCGTTCCGGAGAAAACCTTGCATGGCGGCATTTGACAATTACCGTAACAAGGGTGCTGCGCCACCGTGTTATGGAAGTTAAAGTCAGCGCAAATTAACAAGATTTGTTATATAATTTATTTTTATGGAGGAAAGAGATTAATGAAAAAGAAAGTATTTTTATTATTGGCGGTTTTTCTGCTGGTCGGCGTCTTGTACGCCGCCCCTTTGCAGGAAGGTTCAGGTTACAGTAAAACAGGAGAACTGATCCTGCTTCACACAAACGATCATCACGGAACTGTTTTGCCGAATAACGGGCGCGGAGGGCTTGCGGAGGCCGCGGCTTATATTAAAGCGGTAAAGGCGTTAAACAACAATGTCCTGCTGCTTGACGCGGGTGACATTAACACAGGCAGCGCGCTTTCCAATATGTTTGACGCCGAGCCCGATATTTTAGCCTACAACATAATGGGTTATGACGCGGTTGTTTTCGGTAATCACGAATTTGACGGCAATCAGGAAAAACTAAACAATCAGATTAAACTTGCCAAATTCCCTTTTGTTTCGTCCAACATTAAAACGCAGGACGGCAAATTCCTGGGCGGCAACCGGTATATAGTAAAAAATTACGGCGGTATTAAAGTGGGCATTTTCGGGATTACAACCTTAAGAACTAAAACCATAGCGAGCCCGGACAAGTCGCTTGTTTTTATCAACGAAATTGACGCCGCCCGCGACGTGGTAAAAATTCTGCGCGATACGGAAAAAGCGGATATAGTAATCGGTTTAACCCACATGGGAGACGTAAAAGAAATGCCGGATCATATTACCTCGGTTGATCTTGCCGGCGCCGTGCCCGGGATAGACATTATAATAGACGGCCATTCACATTCGTTTTTTGATGAACCGTTGAAATCCGGAAACACATGGATTATAACCGCCAATGAACAGAAAAAATACATAGGACACGCCAAATTGGGTATTATCAACGGAAAGCTTGAGAATTTTTCATGGGAGCCGGTATATATAGGCCCGGATCCAGCGGTTTTGGAAATGCTTAAACCGTATATTGAAAAAGCGGGCGCGTCCCTTAAAGAAGTAATAGGGGAGGCCGCGGACACGTTTGTTTTTGGCAACAGGCTGACGCGTTATCAGGAGACCGCCGTCGGAAATATTGTCACGGACGCCAACGCGTGGTATTTTAAGACAGTCAGCGGCATGGATGTCGACTTTGTCATGCACAACGGCGGCAACATCCGCGCGGAAATTCCAAAAGGCCCCATTACACGCGAGCGGATTTTAACGATTCTTCCTTTTGAAAACTACCTTTTTATTGTTTCCATGCGCGGCTCTGACATTAACGAACTGTTTAAGTTCATCGCCACGATTCCGCAGGGGAACGGCGGCTTCCCGCAATTTTCAAGCGGAGTGCGCCTAACCATTGACAAGACTTCCGGCGGCGGAACTGTAAAGGAACTTACCATAGGGGGCAAGCCTGTTGATCCGAACAAGATGTACAGGCTTTGCACCAACGATTATATTCTTGGCGGCGGGGACGGCTACGAAATAATGAAAAAGGCAAGCGATCCTTTTAACACTTCGATTCTGCTTTCCTATGTTGTAACCGAATATATCAAAGCGCAGAAAGGCCCGATTAAACCTGTAACAGACGGAAGGTTAAAAGTTATTGGCGGCGTTACACCGTAATAATGTTTTGGGCTTTGCGGGTGTCTTCGTAAAGCCCAATATATTTTTTTGCTGAAAGCTCCCATGAAAAATCCATTGCCATTCCGCGCTTTCGCATTTTTTCAATGTCTTTTCTTCTGTTGTACCACGCGTAAACGGCCCATCCCACGGTGTCGAAAATTGACGACGGGCTTAAATAATTGAACATAAAGCCCGTGCCGGCTCCTGTTTCTTCGTTAAAATTTTCCACGGTGTCTACAAGCCCGCCTGTCGCGCGCACGATTGGAAGCGTCCCGTAAACAAGGGAGTACATCTGGTTAAGGCCGCACGGTTCGTAGCGGCTGGGCATCAGGAAAAAGTCCGAACCGGCTTCGACAAGGTGGCTTAATTTTTCGTTATAGCCGATTTTTGCCTTAAAGTTGGAAAGGCGGGACGTTAGGTTATATATTTCGCTTTCGCACCAATGCTCTCCGGAGCCAAGAAGCACCAGTTGTATGTCCATGTCCCTGCATATAGACCACGCGCAGCCGTGAGTGGGCCCGAAAAGATCGCCGACCCCTTTTTGATCCGTAAGACGCGTAACCATGCCGATAACAGGCACGTCGGCGTTTTGCGGCAGTTCAAATTCTTTTTGAAGGGCTTTTTTCGCAAGTTCTTTGCCTTCCATGTTTTTTATAGAGTAGGTTTGCGGTATCATCTTGTCCTTCGCCGGATTCCAGACATTGGTGTCTATCCCGTTAAGTATGCCGCAATAATCGGCGTTTCTGTAACGGAGCACGCCGTCCAGCCTGAAACCGTTCTCCTGCGTCTTTGTTTCCTCGGCGTAATTGGGCGAAACCGTGTTAAGTTTGTCGGCGCTGTAAAGGCCGGCTTTCAGCATATTAAGCATATTCCAGTCTTCAAAGCCGCCGTTGTAAAAAACGTCCCATCCAAGCCCCGAATAATTAAAATTGTCCTTGCCGTAAATTCCCTGATAACCCAGGTTGTGAATCGTAAGAATGGAAACAGTTTTATCAAAACCGCCCGCGCTTCCCTTTACTCTCTCGGCGAATTTCAAATATACGGGAGCGACCGCGGCGGGCCAGTCGTGGGCGTGAAGCACGTCGGGAAACCATTTAATCTTGCGGCAAAGCTGGAAAACGGCGCGGCAGAAAAACATAAAACGCCTTGAGTTGTCCGGAAATTCGTAATCCGGAGAGCTTCCGTAAATGCCGTTCCTGCCGAAATAAATTTCATGATCGATAAAATAAACCTTTACGGAATTTTTTTGAGTTGTTCCAGGCATATCGGTATAGTAAACGGCGCTCCATTCTTCTATGCCGCCCATAGGCGTTCCCATAGCGCCGGGAAGCTGTTTTAAGGCTCCGCGGTCTATAGAGTAGTACCGCGGGATTACGATTCTAACGTCATGGCCAAGCTTGGCGAGGTTAATTGAAAGGGCGGAAACCATGTCGGCAAGTCCGCCTGTTTTTGCCCAAGGGACCGCCTCGCTGGAAACCATCAATATTTTCATTAGAAATTTTCCGCCAGCTTAAAACCTTTATCGCGTATTATCTGCTGGCCTTTTTCGATTTCCTTAGGTTTGAAAATTACGACGGCTTTTCCGGCCTGTCCCTCAAGCGACGCGTAAAGATACTCAATGTTAATCTGCTGGAACAGTTCCATCAATTTCGCGAGGCTGCCGGGCACGTCCTCTATTTCCACCGCGATCACGTCGGTAAGACGCGTGGTAAATCCCGCCTGAGTCAGGGTGTCAATTGCCTTGTCTGTCTTGTCGACAATAAGGCGTAAAATTCCGAAATCCGCAGTGTCGGCAATACTGATGGCCCTAAGGTTTATCCCGTCGTTCGCGAGGGTTTTTGTCACATCGCCCAACCTGCCCGTTGTGTTTCCCAAAAAAACCGATATTTGTTTTATACCCATATTTAACCTCTTTATTAAGCCTGACCGTTTACAAACGGTCAGGCTTTTTTAATCGAAGTCTCCGCAACGCGGAGACAAATCTCCCTTTATATTTTCCTGTTGTCGATAACTCTTTTTGCTTTTCCGATTGAACGTTCAATGGTTTTCGGTTCAACCAGTTTTACCTTCAAGCCGATTTGCAGTTTGCTCTTCATTACATGTTCTATGCGGTTGCGAAGGTTCTCAAGACCGCGCGTCTCGTCTGTGAAGAGTTCTTTCTTAACCTCGACCTGCAGTTCCACTTCGTCCAAATGGCTTTCGCCGCGGCTGACAATGATAAGATACTGAGGTTCCGTTCCCTCAATCTCAATGAGCGCCTGCTCAATCTGGCTTGGGAACACGTTAACGCCGCGGATGATCAGCATGTCGTCGGTGCGGCCGAAGAGACGGCGCATCCGGATAGTTGTGCGTCCGCAGGAACATTGTTCCGGAATAAAACTTGTAATGTCGCGCGTCCTGTAACGAAGCAGGGGAGTTCCTTCTCTTGTAATTGTTGTAAAGACCAGCTCGCCCTTTTCTCCCGGCGGCAGAACTTTTCCGGTCGCGGGGTCTATTATTTCCGGATAGAAAAAATCTTCGTTCACATGAAGTCCGTGCTGGGCCTCGCATTCAAATGCTACTCCCGGTCCGATAATTTCCGTAAGGCCGTAAATGTCGTAGGCTTTCATGTTAAAGCGCTCTTCGATCTCTACGCGCATGTTTTCGCTCCACGGTTCCGCTCCAAAACAACCCTTGCTGATCGGCAGTGTTTTAAGGTCTATACCGGATTCAGCCGCTTCTTCGGCAAGGTAGAGCGCGTAAGAGGGAGTGCAGGTTAGCATGGTCGAACCGAAATCGCGCAGAACCATTAGCTGGCGTTCTGTGTTGCCGCTGGACATGGGCAAAACTTCCGCGCCTATTGTAAGCGCGCCGTAATGCGCTCCCGCGCCGCCTGTGAAAAGCCCGTAACCATAACAGTTCTGAACTATGTCGTCGCGCGTACAGCCGGCCGCCGCCATAGTTCTTGCCATGGACTGCCGCCAGATGTCGATGTCTTTGATGGTGTATTCATTCACGACAGGCTTGCCTGTAGTGCCGGAACTCATGTGGACTTCGACTATCCTTTCATGCGCGCTTGCGCGTAATCCGAAGGGATAATTCTCCCGCAAATCGTCCTTTGAGGTAAAGGGCAATTTTTCAATGTCGGCTAAACTGTGAATGTCCTTAGGCGTTACCTTAATGTCCTGCATTTTATTGCGGTAAAACGGCACGCGGGCATACAGAGTTTCCACAAGGTTTTTTAGAGCCGCAAGCTGAAGTTTTTTTCGCGCTTGCGCGTCCATACATTCGTATTCAGGATTGAATATCATTTTTTTCTCCTTTTATATAAAAATTGGTTCTTTTGCGACTGTGGCAAGTTTTTCATCCATCTTCCTGAGCCGGCGGGACAGATCCCGCGCTAGGTTCATTATTATCAGGGAAAAGATTTTTATATCAAGCTTGTAAATATCGCGAAGCGCTTTGTTGGAAATAGACATTAATTTTACGTTTGAAATTGTTTTTATAGAGGCGGCAGACGCCATAACATCAAGCACTTCTATTTCGCCGAATTCTTCCCCTTCGCCGAACTTGGAAAGAGGGATATTATTTTTTGTGACGGCTACGGTTCCCTCAATAAGGAAATATATCTTGTCATTGGGTTTTCCCTCGGTAATTATATATTCATCCGGGCCGAAGGTTTCCAGAACCATAAGCGGGAGGATAGCTGTAATTTGTTCCGGCTCCAGCCCGCCAAAAAGAGAATATTTTTGCAGTGTCTCCGGGTTCACCATGGGTTAATGATACCAAAAAAACAGACTTTTAGCAAGTATTAACATGTTCTTGTATTAATTTGGTAAATATTTCTCCGTATTTTTCTAATTTTACGCTTCCCACGCCGTTTACGCCGGAAAATTGAACAAGCGAAACGGGCATTTTGCGGCACATGTCCCGCAGGCTTGCGTCGGAAAAAACTATGTAAGCCGGGACAGATTCCTTTGCGGCGATTTCCCTTCGCAGTTTTTTCAATTTATCCAGCAAGCCTTCGTCAATCTCCTCTTCAGATATATTTTGAGTGACAATGAATTCCGCGCCGCCTTGCGCCGGTGTTTTTGTATCTGTCAAATCCCGCGCGTCGAAAAGTTTTTCGCTCTTCCGCTTTGCCGCTTTTTCCGGCGCTTTCTCGCGTTCTTCCGGCAGTTTCATCAAGACTCGCTCTTCTTCCCTGAGCAGTCCTTCCGCGCGGCCCAGCGTTACAACCGGGTACTCTCCTTCTTCAACAAGCAAAAATCCTTTGTCAATCAAGTGGTCAAAAATGAGCCTGATACGGTGCGCGCTTACGCCGGACATAATCGCGAATGTGCTTAGGGTGTCAAAGCCGAAGCGGAGGATTTTTTCGCTCTTGCTGCCGCGCAGAATGTCTATGATCATGGTCTTCCCAAAACTGCGCCCGCGCTGTTTCAAACGGAACACGCAGGAGACTATTTTTTTCGCTTCCACGGTAACGTCGGTCTCTTCAACATCCGTCAGGCAGTTTGAACAGTTGCCGCAATTTGCCGCCGTTTTTTCGCCGAAGTAGGCAAGCAGGTGTCGGCGCAGGCAGTCGCTTCCCGACGCGTAAAATGTCATCTGTTTGAGCAGTTCCAGATTGTGGGCCTGCAAAGCGCTGTCCGCGGTTTCCCCCTCTTCGTCATGAGTTATAAGGTACTTGTTTATCTGCACATCCTGACCATTGTACAAAAGTATGCAGTCCGCGGGAGAGCCGTCCCGTCCCGCGCGTCCCGCCTCCTGATAATAACTTTCGATATTCTTGGGCATGTTGTAATGAATCACATACGACACATTTGACTTGTCTATCCCCATGCCGAAGGCATTTGTCGCTACCATCACCGTCTTGCGGTCATATATAAAATCGTCCTGATTTCTTTTGCGTTCCTCGTCATCAAGACCGGCGTGATAGCGGGCTGCGTTATATCCGCAGTCAAGCAGAAGACGGCAGGTTTCGTCCACGGTTTTTCTTGTGGCGCAGTAAATAATGCCGCTTGCTTCTTTTCGTTTGGAAAGACATTCCAGAAGCGCGGTTTTTTTGTCTTTTGGTTTTTGCACCTCAAAATAAAGATTGGGCCTGTCAAAGCCTGTGTTTACACAGAGGGGTTCGCGCAGAGCCAGTAATTTGCGTATGTCCTCCCTCACGTTAACGGTAGCGGTCGCCGTAAAAGCCGCGACTACAGGCCGTGGTTTTATGGTTTTGATAAAATCCGCTATCTGCAGATAACTTGTTCTGAAATCATGCCCCCACTGGGACACGCAGTGCGCCTCGTCAACAACTACAAGCGGGACGCTGTTAATCACAAGCTCGGGCAAATCAGTCCTTTGCAGACGTTCGGGCGCGATGTAGAGCAGTTTAATTTCTCCGCTCGTTATATCGTTCATTGTCTCAATGTATTCTTTGCCGCTTAATGAACTGTTCAGAAAAGCCGCGCCGCATCCGGCTTCTTTCAAAGCGCTCACCTGATCCTTCATCAGGGAAATGAGCGGAGAGATAACGATGGTCATCCCCTCAAGCAAAAGGGCCGGTATCTGGTAGCAGAGGGATTTTCCCGCTCCCGTGGGCATTACCGCGAGCGCGTCCGTCCCCGCGAGAATAGCGTCGATCACTTCCTCCTGCCCCGGACGGAAAGAGGAGTAACCGAATCTTTCCCTGAGTATTGTTAGTTTGTCCATAAATGCCTCGGCGTTACAGTTTTAGTGTCAAACGTTAAATTTAAAGAAGATTACGTCTCCGTCCTGAACAACATATTCTCTGCCTTCAAGACGGTATTTTCCCGCTTCTTTAATTTTGGCTTCTGTTCCGTAATTAAAAATATCTTCGCAAGTGTATACTTCGGCTTTTATAAAGCCCTTTTCAAAATCCGTGTGAATAACTCCCGCCGCTTTAGGGGCGGTATCTCCCGCGCGTATAGTCCACGCTCTGCACTCGTCCTTTCCCGACGTAAAAAATGTTCTTAACCCAAGTAATTTGTACGCGCTGTGAATCAATGTGGAAAGTCCCGTTTCTTCCAACCCCAGATCTTCAAGAAACGCTTTTTTTTCTTCGGGGCTTTCTATCCCGCAAAGGTCGGACTCGAATTTTCCGCAGATACAGACAGCTTCGGTTCCTTCGTTCTGTGCGCGTTTTTTTACAATTTCGGTCAGGGCGTTGCCCGATTTAATCCCGGCTTCATCGACATTGCAAACATAAAGCTGGGGCTTGGCGGTAATAAAATGGCAGTCATAAATCGCGGCTTTTTCTTCATCGGATAACCCGAGCGAGCGTATAGGCTGCGCGTTCTCCAGAGCGGGCCCGATTTTATCAAGTATGGAAATGACAAACTCGGAGTTTTTCTTTTCGGCCTGGTTTTTTAAAGTTTTCTCCGCGCGTTCGCGGCGTTTGGCGAGGGTCTGCATGTCGGCAAGAGCCAGTTCAATGTCTATTGTTTCGATATCGGACGCGGGATCGAGCTTGTCGCTTACGTGGATTACATCGGCATTTTCAAAACAGCGGACTACATGGGCGTAGACGGAAGCGTCGCGGATGTGCGAAAGGAACTGGTTCCCAAGCCCCTCTCCCCTGGACGCGCCTTTTACCAGTCCGGCGATATCGACAAATTCCACGGTTGCGGGTATTGTCCGTTCGGGCACAAAAATAGCGGATAATTTATCCAAGCGAGTATCGGGTACATTGATGATTCCGGTGTTTGCCTTGACCGTGCTGAACGGATAATTGGCCGCCTCAGCGGGGACGGAGCATAACGCCGAAAAGATAGTTGATTTTCCCACATTGGGCAGTCCCAATATGCCGCAGTTTAATGCCATGCGGAATTGTAGCACAAGGAAGAGGCATATTCAATTAAGCATAGAAATTATTTTTTAATTACTTTCGTTCCGAGGGCCAGATCAGGGAAGGATCGATGTGTTGTATATCCCGGCTGCCTGTCGCCGCCATTACGCCCGCGAGTTCTTCCGTCATTTCCGTAAATAGTTTCCGTACTCCTTCGGCTCCCTGTTCTTTCAGCGGCGGCAAAATTATGCGTCCAAGAGAAACCGCGTCCGCGCCCAGCGCCAAAGCCTTGAAAGCGTCCATTCCCCGCTCAATGCCGCAGTCCACAAAAACAGGAATCTGTTTTCTCACGATCCTCGCGATGTCGGTAAGAATACGAAGCGGCGGCAGGGCGTAATCAATATGTCCGTGATGATGGGATACCACGATACCGCGCACTCCCGCGTCCAGACATTTATGCGTGTCCTGTTCGCTTAAAATTCCCTTGACAATAAAAGGCAGTTTAGCCGCCTTTACAAAATCCCTGATTTCATCAAGGCTTTTAGGCCTCATCTCAATATTGTGGACAATATCGTATTTCCCTTTTTTATTGAAAGCGTGATCAATGTCCATACCCACAGCGAGACATCCGCATTTTCCCGCGTGTTCAATTTTTTTTAATATCAGCTTGTTATCAGAGTAAGGCTTGATGATCTTGATTGTTTTCGCCCCTGTTGCCGTAATTGCCTCAAGTTCCGCCTCGTCTCCCATTCCCGCCCACATTACCGCTCCCGCGGCCTTAACGCCCTTTGCAACTTCAACCAGCCCGTCAGGATGTGTCTCCTTTAAATGAGACAGCGCCGCCAGCATGATGGGAGTCGAAAATTTTTCCCCGAATAATTCCATTTTTGTGGAAGGCAGAACTCCGTCTATGTGCCTCATTTCCACAAGCAGGGAATCGAAGTAGTCTCTTGTGATTTGGGATGAATCTCCCGTGTTTGTTTTTTCATTCATACTTTTATTTAAATATACCCTTTTTTTGGCAAATTCACAAGTATAATAACTATCCAATTTATTATAATAGACACTATATGATTAAGGAGAAGAATATGACAGTAAATGAAATATTTGAAGATTTCGCGAAAGCGTTTGAAAAGAAGATCGACAAGAATTATTCAATCCGTTTACAGCTTGAAATTAATGATATGCCGGGTGATATCTGGCAAGTTGACATAAATAGCGGAAATGTAAAAATATACAATGAAGCAAAAATAACGCCTGAAATAACGATAAAGATATTAAATAAGGAAGTTCTTGAAAAAATATATAACAATGAATTATCGGCATTAAGCGCGTTCTTGCAAACTCCGTCGAAAAATGACGGCATGATGGGGGCTTTAATTTGCGAATCGGAAGAGCCGGTAGGAAAAGATTTTCTTATCAGGTTGAATGTTTTCAGGGGTTTCTTTTCCAAAGATTTTCCCGCAAAGATAATTCTGGACAATAAATATTGTGTTAAACACAATGGGGACATTGATACAATAGGCTTAAAAGCATTCGGAAATTTCGGACAAATTTATGTTTCTGTCAAAAAAGGTGAAACCTTATACTATCCTCCGCTGGGTATAAATATTGAAATTAACATTTATGTAATCAAAGGTAAGGGAAAAATTATTGCCGGCGATGATGAAAATGAGATAAAAGAACGCGACTATTATTACATGAACCTTTTAAAACCGGTAGAAATAAAAAGCGCCGACGAGGAAACGCTTGAAGCGTTAATTGTGCTTCAATTTCCCGTTAAACAGTAAGGTACTTGATGGAAAACAACGATAACGAGATTATTCAATATATAGACCCCATACTGCATTTTTGCATTAAGCGGCTGAACAACCGCCAGGACGCCGAGGACTTGGCAGGCGAAATAATGGTTCACATATTAAGCGGCGTAAGGAAATACAAAATTGATTCCCTTGAAAAATGGATATGGAGCGTCGCGCACAACCGTTACGCGAAATACATAGACAAAAGAAATAAAACCGATTATACGGAATCGGAAGCCGATTACGCACAAATCGCGGATACTTATGATTTTATCGATCAATTGATAATTTCAAACAGGTATCAAAACGTGTTTAAGGCTCTTCATGAGCTATCGGGCGAATATAGGGATATTTTGGTTGATTATTATGTTAATGGGTTTTCGGTTAAACAGGTTGCCGAAAAATTTAAATTGCCGGAGACTACGGTTAAATGGCGGCTTAATGTGGGGAGGGGGAAGATTAGGGGGGAGATATTATAAAGAACCTATCCTTTGTTCTAGGTGTGTTCAGACGTGCTTCTCATTCGTAATATTGTGTTTCCGCATGTACCTAGAAACAAAAAACACCGTAAAACAAAGCACGGCGATAATAATTGATACTACAAATTGAAAAACCATTGTTATCCTCCTATAATATCATTTTGCCGTTTAAAACCAAAACGGATCAGAATACCAAGTCTGAGGAAACCCCATAGCGGCAATATCTGTATTAGGAGATTTTGTTATAAGCGCTTTAAGTTTTTGGCGAAAATTATGATGTGGTGTAATCGTGTCAAGCAGATAACAAATAATTGCCAAAACAACATATACTTTACGGTCTGTTAGATTTGAAGCTGAAAGCCATTTGTTGGTAGTCTTTTTAGGCAGTTTAACCGGAATGCGTAAATCCTTATTCCAGAGCCGGGAATGATGAGCGCAAATATTTCGTGTATAAACAAGAGTATGCAGCCATGTAGAAAAAACCGTTTCCTTTACCCCAAAATAATCCGCTACCGCCTTTCGAGCTGGTGATTTCGCTGTAATGCTGTATAATATAGAAAATTGCCCTATAGAAAGAACCTCAAAAATAAACCAAACAGGCGGCCAAGGATCACTATAAGTATTATAAAAATGTTTGATAAAAGTATCATTTGAACGTTTAATATAAACGGATAAGCCGTTAAGAAAATCCGTATATTTTACAGGATCGGTAAAATAAGCTGATTTAGTATACCAGAACGGATCTTGTGAGGTTACTGAAAATTGATTAATTATCTGGGAACGTAAAGCAATTTCAATTTTTTCAATAGCGGAAAATATCAACAGACGTAATTCTCGATCAAAATGATAGAGGTTCAAAACATCCTCAAAAGTTGTTCCTGTTTTATATATATGCTGCCTGGTATCAACCAAAAAAGGATACATATAACCGCTTAAACGGTAGTAACTAATATTTTGGAGATAACGGGTCGCTCTTGATTCATCTGGTATTAGAAGACCACGACTTTTGAGAAGATTAATCTGATCCTGAACGCCTAAAGGCGATTTTGTATATGCCTGTTTTCCCATAAAAAAACCCGCCTAGTGTGCATATCGGGCAAACCCCGACAGAGGCCCGGCAGGTGTATTGCTTAAAATATACCACATATATGTTTTTTTGTCAATGTTTGGGTTTGATTTTACGTGAGGCATTGCACGGACTTGACTTTTTAAAAAATCTGTGCGATATTTTAGGTGGCGGGATTTTTCCCGTTCGTCCGGCTGGTCCCGTAGTCCTTTTCATAGGCTATGACACCAGCCATTTTTATTTTGTTCAATACTTCCCGCCGTTTCCGTTTATATGTTGAGATCGCTATTTTGGCGTCGTCTATTGTTACGACAACCGACATAATAAAATCATGTTTTTTGGTATCTTCAATATTTTTAAAGGATTTTACGAAAATATATGCCTTTCTGCCGTTTCTTTCTTCAGTGACAATAACTATCGGATCAGCCAATGTTTGACGCATAGCTCCGATAAGGCAACGCCGCTTGCCACTATCTTTTTCTGCCATTTTTTCAAATTGGTTCTTGCCAATTTTTACTTCCCCTATTGGGGTTTTTACAGTACCTTGAGGAAAAACTTCTCTATATTCATGCCTATTGAATCCACGAATTTCCATAGGAACCGCCAATAAATCCAACTTTAAAGTTATCCGAATTACTGCTTCGCTGTTTTCCACTTTTTCGCCTTCTGTTGTTTTTTCTTTTCCAATACCGTCGTTTTTTCTGCTTTTATCTGTTCCTATCAGGATTTATAGTCCTTCCCCGGAAAAGTATTTTCATACCCTATATACGGTGCGGACTTGCGTTTTTGCTTTACTTTCGGAGAAAATTTTTTACTTTTTTTAAGAATTCTTTGGTGTTTAGAAAAACTACGCTCTATATGGGGTAGGTTATTTTATAACAACGCTATGGAATAGACACTCAAATTTTCAATTAGTAATTATCTATCTTCATCATGATAGGAAATTTATACCCCCCTTTATTTTACACAGTTGCCTATATTGAATAAGCAATAGTACCCTTACATATAACTGTATGAAAAAGTAGACAGTTTGCTTTTAGTTATTCTGTAATAACTCGTACATGCATGGAGTCTTCTCTATTTTTTTATAAATTGACAATATATCAATATAATTAAATATTTTAAATAAAAATAAATTTGGAGGTAAATTGATGCCTACAATAAGAAAAAGCGCTGATTTACAGAATAATTACATTGAAACATATGAAGAAATGAATGACATGCATGAATTATATCAAAAAATTCTTATAGGTTTAAATCAAATAAAAAACGGAGAAACAGTTCCTGAAGAAAAAATAATGATAAAAATAATAAAATATGCCGGTATATATCAAAAAAAGTATTTTCTTCTTGTCGATAAGCTCGTTTTTTCTTATTTTATATGGTAAGAGGTAAAAAATGAGAAAAATTCTAATATTATTTCTTTTATTTTTATTTTCAATATCTCTTTTTAATTGTATGTATGAAGCAGAAGATATTGACAGTACTTTGATAGTAAAAAATCTTCCTGATGGAAAGTTCTTTGTAAGAGTTTATCCTACTAATATTTCAAGTGAAGAATTAAATCAAAAATATATTAATTTTTCAGGTTATGTTGCTCTTGCTAATGGTAATTCACCATTTACATTGATCTGGTATCAAACTATATCTTCCGGTGATAGATATGTCATTATTGAAAAAACTTCAGATGACTATAATTCTCCAAGAATATTTAAATTAAATGTTGTTAGTTTCACAAAAGACGGAGACGCGACTATAGATTGGAATGATATGATAGATTTTTACCCTTATAAAAAATAGTGAATATAGACATAGTACGCTATATGTTGTAGTGTCGCTTTTTCATAGCATTGTCAAACTATTTTTTTGTACATGCGTTTGAAAATGTATGCCTAAAAGCGAAAATATTTCCCGCTATTCAGGCATACATCGTTCTACAACTATGCGCCTAAGTTCTTTTCCATCTCCGACAAATGATCATAAAGCTCTTTAGGCATCTTGTCCCCGAATTTCGCGTAATGGTTCTCGCGCACGTCGGAAATCTCTTTCTTCCAGCCGTCTTTGTCAGCGGTAATCAACTGCGCCATCGTGTCAGCGCTTACGCCCGCAGGAGGCTCAATCGCGCCGGGTTTGGGCAATAGGCCTATAGCGGTTTCTACAAAGTTGTCTTTGTCGTTACAGCGGTCGAATACCCACGCGAGCACGCGGGAGTTTTCGCCGTAACCGGGCCACATGAAATGACCGTCTTTGTCTTTGCGGAACCAGTTGGTAAAGAAAATTTTCGGCAGTTTGTCTCCGTGTCCTTCGTCCTGCGCTTTCTT